>Ga0207814_100030_pt1 | contig 248853 bp, 249 predicted proteins | sample TtaePargueraPR_7_FD_187755 | JGI IMG/M metagenome (GOLD analysis project Ga0207814, IMG submission 187755) | Aerobic enrichment media microbial communities from Bioluminiscent Bay, La Parguera, Puerto Rico - Tt and P1 (2) (SPAdes) | ecosystem: Environmental > Aquatic > Marine > Unclassified ...
CGATCTCGAGGTCGGCGTGTTCGCGCGGCTTGCAGTGCAGCACGCGCGGGGTGGTCCAGCGGCTCACGTGGACGTTGTCGCTCTCGTCCGCGCCTTCGGGCACGCCGTCGGCCGGCAGGTTGGGAATGGCGGCCAGCGCGTCGTTCAGCGCCTTGCCCTTCTCGCGCTCCTCTTCCTCCAGCTGCGGCATCGACTGCTTTATCTCGGCCACTTCGGCCTTCAGCGCCTCGGCCTTCTCGGTGTCGCCCTGGCCCATGGCCTGGCCGATGGCTTTCGAGGCCTCGTTGCGGCGACTCTGCATTTCCTGCAGGCGCGTGGTGAGCGCGCGCCGCTCCTCGTCCAGCTTCAGCAGCTTGGCGGCGACAGGTTCCACGCCGCGCTTTGCCAGCGCTGCATCGAATTGTTCCGGATTCTCTCGGATCAGTCTGAGGTCATGCATGGGCGCGGGCTATGCCTCGCCATGTTGCCGCTTGTCCAGCGTTCAGGCGTCCAATCACGCCCCGGTTTGCCTGTGCGGGGAACATTTGGCAGCCTCGGCCATCCAAACAGTCACATGCACCGGACGCAGCGGGGGCCCGATTTGCTGGACCAGACCATTATCGATCCTCCGCGGCGGACCCGTTTCGTCGATGCAGTCCAGCTGGTGGCGCGCCTGGCCATGGCTGGCGGGCTGGTGGCGCGCCCCACCTGCGACAAGGCGACGATCATGCGGCGCGCGGCGGAGCGTGCCGGGTGCGACGATTTTGGCGATTCGTGGTTCGAACAGCCGCTGGCAATGCTGTTGCAGGCCCTGGATGGCGAGGCGCAGCTGCACGAGGCCGGTGCCTGGGTGGCCATGAAGCAATGCGAGAAGGTGCTGGTCGACCGCTTGTGGGCGCAGCAATGGTTCGCCCGCCATCCGGAAATCCTTGCACGCCCGCTGCGTGCACCGGTCTTCGTGGTCGGCCCGATGCGATCGGGCACCACGCGGCTGCACCGCTTGCTGGCGGCAGACCGGCGCTTTGCCCACATGCGCAGTTTCGAGACGATCTGCCCGGTGCCCCATCCCGGTTTTACCCACGGCGGGTACGACCATCGCATCACGATAGCGCGCCGCGCGCGCAAGGTAGCGGAATGGGCCAATCCGCGCACGCTGTCGATTCATCCTACGGGTCCGATGCAGCCTGAGGAAGAGCTGGGCCTGCTGGTCAACAGCTTCTGGGGCATGAAACACGAGGCGCAGTGGCACGTGCCCACCTACGGGCGTTGGTGCGAAGGGCAGGATGCGACGCCTGCCTACCGCCAGATGGCGCGGCTGTTGCGACTGGTCGGCTGGTCGCAGCGGGAAAGCTCGCTGAAACCGTGGGTGCTGAAAACGCCGCAACACATGCTCGATCTCGATGCCTTGCTGAAGGTCTTTCCCGATGCCCGCTTCGTCTTCACCCACCGCGATCCCTTGAGGGTGGTGGCCAGCTCCGCCTCGCTGGCGTGGAACCAGACCTGCATCTATTCCGACCATGCCGACCCGCGGCAGGTTGGCCGCGAATGGCTGCGCAAGACGCGGCTGCAGGTGGAGCGGATGCAGGCAGGGCGCAAGGCCATCGCGCCTGAGCGGATGATCGACGTGCATTACGAAGACGTGGATGCCGACTGGCGCGGCGCGATGGAGCGGATCTATCGCTTCCTGGGCCTGGAAATCGAACCCGCATGGCCTGCCATGGAGGCCTGCCACCGTGCGGCAGAGGGGCTGAAGCGCCGCCCGCATCGCTACAGCCTGGCCGAATTCGGCCTGACCGAAGGCCAGGTGATGGACCAGCTGGGCGACTATGCGCGCAGCTTCGACGTCGCGCGGGAAGGCCGCGTGGCGGCGCGCTAGGCGATCAGTCCGCCAGCCAGAGCTGGTGGCTGTCGATGCGCAGCTGGGTGATCGCCCGCTGGGCTTCGGCACGCGCGCTCACTTCCAGGCTGAAGGCTTCGTGCGTCATGCGTTCGGCCAGCAGAAGGTCGGCCAGGTCGATCTCGCCCAGTTCGTGCCCCCGGCGCATGCGAGTGAGCACCGCCATCTGCGCGCGCAGGCCTTCGCGGGCGCGTTGCCACGATTCGATGCGGAACTGTGCCTGCGCCAGATCGGCGGCGGAGGTTTCCTGCACGGCAAAGCGCGCCATGCGGGCATCGGCCATGGCGGCATCGGCTTCGGCCGTGGCCTGGTCTGCCAGCGCGCCGCGACGGCTGCCGCCAAAAGGCATGGAGAAGACCAGGCCCGCGCCGGTTTCCGCGCCGCCGCGTTCGGAGAATACGCGCACGCCGATGGATGGGTCTGCCACCCGGTCCAGTCGGGCGCGCTGGGCGGCGGCATCGACCGCGCGCGATTGCGCTTCGGCAGCGGCGATCTCGTGGCTGTTCATCACCACCAGCCCGGAAAGGCGCTCCAGTTCGCCGGTCACCACTTCGGGCACGGGAATCTCCGGCGCCTGCGCGGGCAGGGCGAGGGCGGGGAAGTGCGTGGCAAGCCGGGTGCGGGCAAGGTTTGCCTCGCCCAGCGACTGCGCGGCACGCACGCGGGCAGCGCCCAGCGCGGCCTCGGCCTGGTCGGCATCCAGCGGGGCTGCATCGCCCAGTTCCACGCGGCGCCGCACGGCGGCCAGCGCCCGCTGGTAATTGTCGACGGCTTGCTGATCGACCTGCGCGGCGGCAGAGGCGGCCAGCCAGTCCCACCAGTGCTGCGCCAGCACCAGGGCGGCCTGGTGGCGCGTATCTTCGGCCATGTTTTCCGCCGCATCGACCAGGTGGGTGCCGATCTCGCGATCCAGCCGTGCCTTGCCGGGCAAGCGCACGCCGCGCATCAGTTCGGCATCGAACTCGTCGAAATCGCCTTCGAAATCGATGGAGCGGCGGGTGTAGCTGCCCGTCACGGTGAAATCGTGCGGGCTGGCGGCGCGTGCGCGGGCGGAAGACCGGGCGGCGCTGACCCGCTGTTGCGCGGCTTCGACGGCAGGATAGGCATCCAGCGCGATGGAAACCTGCTCTTCGTTGGGCAATCCGGGTTCGGCGGCCAGCGGAGCAGCCAGCGCAAGCAGCGGCAGGATCAGGGCAAGGCGCTTCATGCCGGTTCTCCTTCGCCCATGTGCTCTTCTTCGTGTTCGCCTTTGCTCTCGCCAAAGCGTTCGTAAAGGATCGGCAGCAGCACCAGCGTCAGCAGCGTGGCGGATACCAGCCCGCCAACCACCACGATGGCGAGCGGCTTCTGGATTTCCGAGCCCGGCCCGCTGGCGAACAGCAGCGGAACGAGGCCGAAGGCGGCGATGCTGGCCGTCATCAGTACCGGACGCAGGCGGCGCTCGGCCCCCTGGCGCACGGCCTGGTGCAAGGGCACGCCCTCACTGCGTAGCTGGCGGAAGTAGGACACCATCACCAGCCCGTTGAGCACGGCGATGCCCATCAGCGCGATAAAGCCGACCGATGCAGGCACCGAGAGGTATTCACCCGACACCGCCAGCGCGATCATCCCGCCGACCATGGCAAAGGGGATGTTGAGCAGGATCAGCAGCGAAGCGCGCAGCGAACCCAGCGTGAAATAGAGGATGGCGAAGATCAGCAGTACAGAGATCGGCAGCACGATGCCCAGCCGTGCGCTGGCGCGCTGCTGGTTCTCGAACTGGCCACCCCATTCCAGGCGATAGCCTGCCGGAAGCTCGACGTTCTGGGCGATATCGGCGCGGGCTTCTTCCACGTAGCCGACAAGGTCGCGGCCGGTCACGAAGGCCTGCACCAGGGCGAAGCGCGAGCCGTTCTCGTGCTCCAGCTTCACCGGGCCTTCCACCAGGCTGACATCGGCCACGTCGCTGGCGCGCACCAGCTGGCCGCTGGGGGCCTGGTAGAGCTGGTCGGCAAAGGCCTGCGGGGTATCGGCGCTGCGCCCTTCGCCGCGCACCACGATGGGAATGCGGCGGTTGCCCTCGGCCACGACGCCGGCGTGCATGCCTTCGACCTGCGCGCGCATCATGTCCTGCAATTCGGTAACGGGCATGCCAAGGCGCCCGGCTGCCACGCGGTCGATATCGATTTGCATGTAGTCGACGGTGTCGTTGGCGACGGTCATCGCCTCGCTGGTGCCTTCGATGGTTTCCAGCCGGGCCTGAATCTCGCCCGAGAGGCGCGAGAGTTCGTCGAGGTCGGGGCCGAACAGCTTGATCGCCAGGTCACCGCGCGCGCCGGTGAGCATTTCCGAGGTGCGCATGTCGATCGGCTGGGTGAAGCTGGGCTCGATGCCGGGGAAACGCGCGGTGACCTGGCGGATCTGGTCGACCAGCCAGTCTTTGTCGGGCACGCGCCATTCGTCGCGCGGGGCCAGTTGCAGGAAGGCGTCGCTTTCGTTGAGGCCCATGGGGTCGAGGCCGATTTCGTCGGAGCCGACACGGGCGATGATCGCCTCCACTTCGGGCACCTCGGCCATGATCGCGCGCTCTATGGCGAGATCGCCTTCGACAGAGTGTTCGAGCGAGACCGACGGCAGCTTGGCCAGCTGCATCACCACCGACCCTTCGTCCATGATCGGCAGGAAGGTCTTGCCGGTCACGCTGTAGGCCACGCCCGTCAGCAACAGTGACACGCCGGCCACGATGTAGACCAGCTTCTTGCGGGCGAAGGCGCCGTTCAGCAGGCCGTGATAGCGCGGCGAAATCTTGCGCATCAGCCAGGGTTCGTGGTGCCCCTCCTTCACCTTCAGCAAATAGAAGGCGATCACGGGGATGAGCGTGAGCGACAGCAGCAGCGCGGAAACCAGCGCCAGCACGATGGTAAGCGCGACGGGGCTGAACAGCTTGCCTTCCAGCCCTTCCAGCGTCAGCAGCGGCAGGAAGACGATGGCGATGATGGCAAGTCCCGATGCCACGGGCTTGGCCACTTCGGCGGAAGCGATCAGGATATTGCGCGCCTTGCCGCCGTGTGCGTGCTTGGGGTCGGACAATCGTTCGACCACGTTTTCAACCACCACCACGGCGCCGTCCACCAATATGCCCACGGCGATGGCCAGCCCGCCAAGGCTCATCAGGTTTGCCGTCAGGCCGATGCTACGCATGAAGATGAAGGTGAGCAGCGCGGCCATGGGCAGCGCCAGTGCGACGATCACCGAGGCTCGGAAATCGCCGAGGAACAGCAGTAGCAGGATGACGACCAGCACGGTCGCTTCCAGCAGCGCGTCTTCCACGGTGCCCACGGCGCGTTCGATCAGGTCGGACCGGTCGTAGAAGACGTTGACGGCCATGCCTTCGGGCAGGCTGGGCGCGATTTCGGCGAGGCGTGCCTCCACGCCCGAGACGACCTGGGCAGCATCCGCCCCGCGCAGGCCGATGACCAGGCCCTGCACCGCTTCGCCGGTGCCGTCCTTTGTCACCGCGCCATAGCGCGTCAGGCTGCCGGTGCGCACTTCTGCCACGTCGCCCAGCCGCACCACGCCGCCGTTGCCGCTGCGCAGCACGGTGTTGGAAAGGTCATCCAGCGTCTGGATTGCGCCGGTGGAACGCACGATCAGGGCTTCCTCGCCCGTTGTCAGGCGACCGGCGCCATCGTTGCGGTTGCCGCTGTCGATGGCGGCGGCGATATCGGCGGTGGAAAGCCCGGCTGCGGTCAGCGCACTGTTGTCGGGCGCGACTTCGAAGGTTTCGACATAGCCGCCCAGGGCGTTCACGTCAGCCACGCCCGGCACAGTGCGCAGGGCAGGGCGGATGATCCAGTCGAGGACGCGGCGCTTTTCCGCCAGGTCCTGCGGCCCTTCCAGCGTGAACATGTACATGTCCGACAGCGGCGTGGAGATCGGCGCCATGCCGCCTTCCACCGTGCTTGGCAGGTCGGCCATGACGGCGTTCAGCCGTTCTGACACCTGCTGGCGCGCCCAGTAGATGTCGGTGCCGTCCTGGAAATCGATGGTGATGTCGGCAATCGCGTACTTGGCGACAGAGCGCAGCACGCTCTGGTCCGGGATGCCGAGCATTTCCATTTCGATGGGGGTGATGACGCGGCTTTCGACCTCTTCCGGGGTCATGCCGGGCGCGCGCAGGATGATCTTCACCTGCGTGGAACTGATATCGGGAAAGGCGTCGATCGGCAGGCGGTTGAACGACCATGCGCCGATGCCGGCCAGGATCAGCGCGAGGGCGATGACGGCGAGGCGCAGCGACAGCGCCTTTTCGATGAGGGAGCGAAGCATTGCCGGTTACTCCGCCGAGGCGGCCTTGAGTTCGGCGATGAAGCTGGTGGCAACCACCTCTCCGGCGGCCAGTCCCTCGGCGATCACTGCGCGCCCTCCGGCATTGGCAACCACCTGCACCGCGCGCGGCACGTAGCTGTCGCCGTCAGCCACGAAGACGTGGTCCTCCCCGTCAAAGCGGGTGACTGCAGCCGAGGGCACGGAAACGCCTTCGCCAGCGGTCGCTCCGCTGATCACGACCATCACGTTTTGTCCCGCGACCAGGCCGGGAGCGGCGGAGATGCTGGCGGTGGCCATGACCGAGCGGGTATCCATCTCGATCGAGGGGGCGACCGTCATGATCTGACCCGCGATCGGCGGTGCGCTTGTATCTCTGCCGGGCAGTTGGACTTCCACGGCCATGCCGGGGCGAACCTGCCGGGCAAGCCGTTCGGGCAGTTGCAGTTCCACCCGCAGCGGGCCCGATGCCTCGACGATGAATGGCGCAGGGCCTTCGCCCACCATCTCGCCGGTGTCGATGCCGACATGCGCCATGCGCCCGGAAATGGGCGCGCGCAAGGTCATCGTGCCGTCCGGCCCGGTGCCCGACATGGCGGCCATGCGCTGCGCTTCGGCCAGCGTGGCGCGGGCCTGTTCCAGCCGGGCATTGGCTTCGTCCGCGCGGGCCTGTGCCACCACGCCTTCCGATGCCAGGTCGGCAAGTCGCGCGGCTTGGCTTTCGGCCACGCCCAGTTCGGCGCGGGCGCGGGCGATATCGCCGCTGATCGACACCGGCTCGGTCGCGCGCACCAGCGCCAGTGGGGCGCCCTGGCGAACCGGCTGGCCTTCGATCACGTAGATCCGGATGGCAGCGCCCGGGAACGGTGACGTCACAGCGTGACGTGCCTCGGGGGGAAGGGTGATCCGTCCCGGAACGCTGCCAAGAGGAACGCCGCTGGCCACTTCGGCTGCGGCGTTTTCGATCGCAAGGCCTGGGCTCTCCTGCGCTCCTTCCGCTTCGGGAGCGCTCGAATCGGGGGTTTCCGAGCAGGCGGGAAGGCCAAGCGCGAGGAGCGCGGGCAGCACGAGGGAGTGGGCTTTGCGGATCATGGTGCGGCAAATGCCTGTCCAAGCTGACAACAACTTGTCAGTTTGCCAGCTTCTTGTCAGTTTGATGCCCTAGCAGCAAAGGACGACCGCTGCTGTTTCGAAAGGCTTGCCATGCGTATCCTGCTGGTGGAAGACGATCCCGCTCTCGGCCAAAGGCTGGGCGATCGGCTGCGCGCGGCGGACTATGCCGTGGACCTTGCCACCAGCCGCGCCGAAGGCGAGGACTGGCCCGATCTCGACACCATCGCCGCGATCATCCTTGACCTGGGCCTTCCCGATGGCGACGGGCTGGACCTGCTGCGTTACTGGCGGTCGCGCGGGGTGGAATGCCCGATCCTGATCCTGACAGCGCGCGGAAGCTGGCAGGACAAGGTGGAAGGCCTTAATTCGGGCGCCGACGATTTCGTGGTCAAGCCAGTGCGGTTCGAGGAACTGCAGGCGCGGTTGCAGGCGCTGTTCCGCCGCCAGATGGGCAAGCGCGACAATGCCCTGAAAGCCGGCAGCCTGACGCTCGATCCCGTTGGCCGCACGGTTGCAGACAACGGCGAGCCGGTGTCGCTCAGCCGCCGCGAGTTCGGCCTGCTGCACCTGTTCATGCGCCGTGCCGGGCAAGTGCTGTCGCAGGGCGAGATTCTCGAGGATCTCTACGACCTCGATACCGAGCGTGAACTCAACACCATCGAGGTGCTGGTGGGGCGCCTGCGCCGCAAGATCGGCAAGGACCGCATCACCACCCTGCGCGGCATGGGCTATCGGTTCGAGGCATGAGCGCCGCGCCACAGACATCTTCGGGCAGCTTGCGCCTGCGCTTCCTGCTGGCGGTAACGGTGTGGGTGGTGCTGGGCATCGGCGGCATCTGGTTCACCGCCACGCAGGTCTTCGCCAGCCATATCGAGGACATGTACCACGAAGAGCTGGAAGTGCACGTGCGCGAGCTGGCCCGGCTGACACGGCTGGATGCGGACGGCGCGCCGCGGCTTGACCGCCCGCTGTCCGACCCGCGCTACGAAGAACCGCTTTCGGGTTTCTACTGGCAAGTCAGCGTTCCCGGGAGGCCCACGTTGAAATCGGGCAGCATGCTGCGCGGCGGGCTGGACGAAAGTGTCGCCCACTCGCCCGATATCGCGCACGTGGTCGAGGACGGACCGACCGGTCCGGCCATCACCTATGGCCTGCTGCAGTTTGCCCCGAGCGGGGAGGAGGTGCACGTGGTGATCGCCACCGACCAGAGCGAACTGCAGGACGATATTGCCGACTTCACGCGTGACCTTACGCTGTGGATGACCAGCCTGGCCGCGCTGTTGCTGGCCACCGGCTTTGCGATCATCTCTTTCGGCCTGCGTCCGCTCAACCGGCTGGGCGAAGCGATTTCGCGGCTGCGTGCGGCCAAGGCTGAACGGCTGGAAGGGCGTTACCCGTCGGAAATCGCGCCGCTGGTGGGCGACCTCAACGAATACATCGCGCAGAACAGTGCGATCGTCGCGCGCAGCCGCGTGCAGGCGGGCAACCTCGCGCACTCGCTGCGAACGCCGCTGGCGGTGATCACCGACGAGGCCGAGCGGCTGTGCGAACGCGACAGCTGTGCCAGCAGTGGGCAGGTGTTGCTCGACCAGGCAGAGGCGATGCGCCAGCAGATCGAATACCAGCTGGCGCGTACCAGTTCGGTTGCCGGCGCGCTGGTGCCGGGCAGCCGGGCGGTGCTGCCCGAATTGCTGGTGCCGATCCTCAACGCCATGCGCCGCCTGCACCCGGACAAGCATTTCGAACTGATCGAGATGGACGCGCCGCTCGCCATCGCGGTCGATCCGGTAAACCTGGCAGAGTTGCTGTCGATCCTGCTCGACAATGCCGGCAAATGGGCGCGCGAAAAGGTCGATGTGTCGGTGGTGGAGAACGCCGAGGGGGAAGTGACGATCCGGGTCCTCGACGACGGGCCGGGCATGACCGGGGAACAGCTCGCTCTGGCCACCAGGGTGGGCACGCGCTTCGATCATTCGGTGCCCGGTTCCGGCCTTGGCCTCGCCATCGCGCAGGACATTACCGAAGTGATCGGCGCGACCCTGGAACTGGCCTCGTCGCCGCGCGGGCTCACCGCGTCGATCGTGTTTCCGGGCTGACGCTCAGCGGGTCGCGCGCCGCAAGCGGGACAGGGCGGAAACGGCCCATGCCGCCAGCCACAGTCCGCCGAACAGGACCAGCGCCGTGTAACCGCCGTGTTCGAGCACGCCGGTTACCGCCTGGGTGCCGCCGGTCGAAGGCAGCGCCACCAGCAGTTGCGCCATGCCGATCACCAGCGCAAGCAGCACGGCGACGGCGGTTATGGCGATGTTGTAGGTGAGCTTGCGGCCCGGATCCTCCAGCGCGAAGCCATAGGCCCGCGTCATCAGGATGGAATCGAGCGTATCCACCAGCGCCATGGCGGCGGTGAAGAGCGCCGGGAACAGCAGGATCGACCAGATCGTCATTCCCTGCATGGCGGCAGAAGCCGAGATGCCAAGCGCCATGATCGCCGTGGCGGTATCGAAGCCAAGGCCGAACAATACGCCTATGGCGAACATGTGGCGGCTGCGCGTGACCAGCCGGAAAAGCGGGCGCACCAGCCGCGCCAGTGGCCCGCCGGGCACGAGCCGTTCGTCGATATCCTCCGGAGGCGCTTCGGTGCCGTGCGCATCGGCCTTGCGGCGTTTCAGCGCGGTGTGCAGCAGGCCCGCCAGCACGCCGAGGTTGACCAGCGCAATGGCGAAGAGGAAGACGATCGAGGTGCCCGGCCCGACCACCGAACCAATCCGCTCGACACCGCCCAGCATGGTGCCGAACCCACTGGCAGCCAGCGCCACGCCCAACGAGGCGAGCCAGACGACGGTGGAGTGGCCGAGCGAGAAGTAGAGGCCGGTGAGCATCGGCCTTGCCCCGGTGTCGGTTCCAGTCGACTTTTCGGCCATGAGTCGCCGCGTTGCCCCGTCGATGGCGGCGATGTGATCGGCATCCACGGCGTGGCGCAGGCCCAGCATCCAGGCGAGGCCGCAGGCCCCCAGCAGCAGCGCGGAATCGCGGAACAACCCCAGCGCCAGCGCCCAGATGGCCAGGTTGAGCGCGCCCAGCGGCGCCACCACGCCCAGCCAGGGGCCCAGCCTCAAGCCACGCAGGCTCATGCGTCCTCGGTGTCCTCGTCCTCGAACAGGGCGTCGGCCACCATCTCGATCAGGCTCAGCAATTCGCCGTCTCAGTGCAGGGCTTCCTTGCTTTCGTCCATCGTCAGGCGGCAGTTCGCGCAGGCGGAGACCAGCTTCTTGGTTCCGGTCGCCTCGGTCTGGTCGACCTTGAGCTGGAACACCTTGTGGCGCAGGTCTGCCGCGCGGCCCATCGCCTGCACGCCGCCGCCACCGCCGCAGCACCAGTTCATCTCCCCTGTTGGCTCCATCTCGCGGAAGTCCGTGACGAAGCCGTTCAGGATATCGCGCGCATCCTGCGTCGCCCCGCCGCGGCGAGAGACCTGGCAGGGATCGTGGTAAGTCACCGCGTCCTCGAACGGCTTGAGCTTAAGCTTCCCGGCGCGTTGCAGTTCGGCGATGTATTCGGTGATGTGCAGTACCTTGAACGGCAGCGGACGCCCGATGATGTTCGCTCCCGACCAACGCATGACGCCATAGGCGTGACCACATTCCGGAATGACAACGGAGCTGGCGCCGATGGCCTCGGCGGCCTCCACGATGCGTTCCACCATCAGCTTGGCGATGTCGGCGCGGCCCGCCAGGTAACCAAAATTGGTCGCTTCATAGCCCTTGGTGGAGAAGGTCCAGTCGTCGCCTGCGTGGTTGAGGATCTTCGCCATGGCGACCAGCGAATCCGGGTACTTCATCGCCTCGATGGAGGAGACCGTGAGCAGGACATCGGCCTTGTCCTTGTCCACCGGCATGTCGGTTTCGAAATCGTCTTCCAGCCATTCCACGCGGTCCAGCATCTTTTCCGGCGTCAGGCCCAGCGGGCTACCGCGATCACGCGAGTTTTCGGCGGCTTCCTGCTGTCCGTCGTCAGAACATTTGGCACAACTCGCGGCGTAGATTTGCGGAGTGTGGGCCTCGTCTGGGATTGATGTTTAGGCGGCGAGCCTGCGGTGCTGCAAGCGCCGATATTCGAGTGTCTGTCGCTTGATCCTTTCTCTTCGCTTGATGATGGCGGGCGCCCTGCCGAAGTAGGCATCGGCGGGCGTCACATTGTCGAGGCTCTCGTGGTAGCGCTGGTGGTTGTAGTGCTCGACGAACGCCTCGATCTGCTGTTCAAGATCACCGGGCAGGAAGTAGTTCTCCAGCAGCAGGCGGTTCTTCAAGGTCTGATGCCAACGTTCGATCTTGCCCTGGGGCTGCGGATGGAAGGGCGCGCCGCGCACGTGATCCATTTGCTTGCCGTCCAGATAGTCAGCCAGTTCTCCAGCGATGTAACTCGGGCCATTATCCGACAGCAGGCGCGGCCGGTGCAGCACGTTGGCATGGTCGCAGCCTGACGCAGCGAGTGCCCTGTCCAGCGTGTCGGTGACATCGCTGGTGCACAGCCTCCAGGCGATGATGTAGCGCGAGTAATCGTCGAGCACGGTCGAGAGATACATCCAGCCCCAACCGATGATCTTGAAGTAGGTGAAGTCGGTCTGCCACATCTCGTTCGGGCGGGTGGTCTTCGTATGGAACGCCTCTGCTGCCTTGATCACCGTGTAGGCCGGGCTGGTGATCAGGTCATGGGCCTTCAGGAGCCGGTAAACCGTGGCTTCCGACACGAAGTAGCACTTCTCATCAGTAAAGCGCACAGCCAGTTCGCGAGGGGACAGCTCGCTCTGCTCCAGCGCCATCTCGACGATCTGGTCCTGCACTTCGGGCGCGATCCTGTTCCACACCCGGCTTGGCGCCGATGGTCGGTCTGCCAGTGCTTCGGGCCCACCTTCAATGTAACGGTCATACCAGCGATAGAAGGTTCGCCGTGCCACGCCGAGCCGATCCAGCGTGCGCTTGGTGGGCAGGTGCGACTGCTCGACGATCCGGATGATCTCGAGCTTCTCGGATGCAGGATACCTCATTCGTCGTCTCCCCCATCCGCGATCATGCTTTTTTTGAGCAGACGGTTCTCCAAAGTGAGATCGGCCACGCACTCCTTCAGATCTCGCGCCTCGCGGCGCAGGTCCTTAACCTCGTCCGTGGTCGCGGCACGGGCCGTATCGCCAGCCAGACGACGCTTGCCCGCCTCCATGAACTCCTTGGACCAGGTGTAATACAGGCTCTGGGCAATACCTTCCTTGCGGCACAGCTCCGCAATGGAGTCATCACCGCGCAGGCCCTCTAGCACGATCCTGATCTTGTCTTCGGCGGAGAAGTGCCGGCGGGTCTTGCGCCGGATGTCCTTGACCACCTGCTCGGCAGGCAATTTGGACCTTGAGGATTTGGGCTTCATCTTCGTTCCTTCGTCACTACGACGAAGCCCAAACCCTCCTTAAATCACAACCTCAAATCTGTGCCATAGGTGCTGACGGGGGACACTATCACGAAAGAGGCATCGATTATCAGGAAGATCCCTACTTCATCGAGCCCCTATGGGATTTCGCAGCTGACAATGGCTTTGCACAGAACCATTTTCGAGAAGCCGTGAAGGCTCTCATGCAAGCACTCATAAATGGCGACAGCGATGGTCACCCCGAACGGGCAAGGATTGAGAATTTTACATTCAAGCCTTTCAAGCGTGCAGAGATTCGCGACATGGTTGTCGATAAACATCCAGCGATCGCAGAAGCATTCGGCAGCGGCGCTGGCATTCGACTTCAAAGGAAGGATTCTGACTTGGCTCTCGGAATAATCACAAACTTACAGGAGCAAGGAATCTTAGCCCTGCCTGTGCATGACTCCTTCCTAGTCACTCAAACTCATGAACGGAAATTGATCGAACAAATGGAGTCCCGTTACCTCGAATTCTTTAATCTGAAACCAGTAATAAAGAAGGAAGGGGAGTGATTACCATTCAAGGAAATCTTCATTAAACAGAGGCCATAAGGAGAAAGCAATCTTACTCCAAGGAAGCTGGATACAGGGGCACTCTAATGGAAGATTTCGAGTCAGGCGGATACGGGGCCGACAAGAACGGGCTTGGTCAACTTTCGGCATTTGCGGGCGTTGCAGGCTTGGTCTTGAGCATCATTCCTTATGGCGTGAACCTGAGTATCTTTCTCGCGCCAGTTGCCATCGTGACTGGTCTGATTGCTCGCCGCCGCCAGCCGAGAAAGGCTGCTACAATCGGCCTCGTGACAGGATTGCTTTCTCTATTGCTGATCGTTGTCGCGGTCGTCGTTGCGGTCGGTGGAATACAATCATCGATGGATGCTTCGCTGGCTGAAATTCAGTCCTCTGGCGAAGCGCTCGACTGAGCAAACCCGTTTTTGGATTTTTTTGTGGCGCCAAGAAAGCCGTTACCTACGCCCAGAACGCGAACGACAATCCATGCCCCCCACCTCGCTGTGAGGCAAATCGGGAGTTTTCTTGCCAGCATAGTGGGGATGCAGTGGGGCGCACTCAAAACGAGGCGCTCAATAACCAAATAAGTATCTGAAAATAATGGTGGGCGCGGCAAGGATTGAACTTGCGACCCCACCCGTGTGAAGGGTGTGCTCTACCACTGAGCTACGCGCCCGCCGATTCACGGCAGGGGCGGGCCTTTGCCACTTTCGCGCGGGCAAGACAAGGCCCTGTTTGCAGGTTGTAGCCTGACGCGCCTAATCGAGGCCCAGCCGCGCCAGCAAGGCGATCCACGAACCGGTTGCGGCCCGTGTCGACAGGCCGCGCGGTGCGCCGGGCAGGGCGGTGCATTCCAGGCAGTGCGCCTGCACGCCTTCCACCGCCAGCAGCCGGTCGAACCCCCGCAGCACTTGCCCCATTCGCGCCGCTTCGCGGCGGGCGAAGATGGATGCGACATCGCGCCCGCCCTCTTCCTGTGCATCGTTGCTGCCCATCAGCAGGCGCGCCAGCAGCGTATCGTAGGTGGCACCGCCGGAGCCCAGGAACTGCACATCGTATTCGCCCTCTGCCAGTTCCGCCCGGTCGGCGGCCCAGGCAATCGCGGCGTCGAGGTCGCCGAACTGGTCGACCAGGCCCAGTTGCCGCGCGGCGCCGCCATCCCACACCCGGCCCTGGCCCAGTTCGTCTGCGCGCTCTGTCGTGACTCCGCGCGATTCGGCAACGAGCGCCAGGAACCGGGAATAGAAATTGCTGGTTGTGGCCTGCAGCACGGCATCGGCTTCGGGTGTGAAGCCGGCAAGGATATCCGGCTGGCCGGAAAGCCCGGTGGTGCGCACGCCATCGGTGGTCACCCCGTATTCGGCCAGCAGGTCTTCGAAACTGGGCACCACCAGGAACACGCCGATAGAGCCGGTCAGCGTCTCGGGCTCGGCAAAGATGCGTTCCCCCGGAGTGGCGATCCAGTAGCCGCCGCTGGCGGCATAGTTGCCCATGGAAACGGCGACGGGCGTGCCCGCGTCGCGGTGGCGCATGATCGCGCGGCGGATGGTTTCGGATCCGGTTACGGTGCCACCGGGGGAATTGATCCGCACCACCAGCGCATCGAGATCGTCGTCCAGCGCGTTGTCGAGCAGGCGGGCGATGCGCGCGGCACCGGCAGAGCCCGGACCGGCTTCGCCGTCGCTGATTTCGCCATCCACGGTGACCACGGCAATGCGGCCCTTGCTGCCGAATTCGAGATCGCGCCTGATGTCGGCCAGCCACGGGTCATAGTCGGTCGAGGCGAAGGAGCCGGGCTCGTCCGACCAATCGTCCGCGCCCACCTCTTCCGCAATCCGCTCCCCCCATTCGACGCGCGTGCCCACGCGGTCTGCAAGGCCGGCATCGACCGAGGCCCGGGCAATGTCGTTATCGGATGCGGCCAGCCAGCCTTCCACGTCCTGCGTCACCAGGTCGATATCGGCCTGGGGCCGCGCCGCGTTCACGTTGGCGCGCCATTCCTGCCACAGCGTGGCGAGCAACTGCGACAGGTTCTCGCGCGCTTCGGGCGACATGCCGCTTTCGGTGTAAGGCTCCACCGCGCTCTTGTAGGTGCCCACGCGGTAGACATTGGCGGTGATGTTGAAGCGGTCCAGCGCTTGGGCGAAATAGGGGCTTTCGCCACCGGGGCCGGTGATGGCCACGCCGCCCATCGGATCGACCCAGATCTCGTCTGCGTGCGCGGCCAGCAGCATGGCATCGTCGCCATAGGCATAGGCATAGGCGTAAATAGGCTTGCCCGCAGCGCTGAACCGGTCGAGCGCGCCGGAAACCTCGCTCATGTGCACCGCGCCCCCGCCAAGGAAGCCGGTGAGGTCGAGCGCGAGCGCCTCGATCCGGTCGTCGCCCGCCGCCTCGTCGATTGCGAAGACAAGGTCGCGCGCGGCATATTCGCGCACCGGCAGGGTCTGCGAGATGATGGCCTGCAGCGGGTCGATCGGGGCGACCTCCTCCACCACCGAGCCGTTGATATCCAGCAGCAGCGCCCCGTCGCGCACGAAGCCGGGATTGGGCCGTGAATTGAGCACGGCAAACAGGGCCATGAAGAACAGCAGCAGGAAAATCAGCGCCAGCGCATCCTTGATGCCGACCAGCAGTTTCCAGACCTTGGCTGCAAATGCCATGAAATCGTGTTCCCTTTTGAATGGTTTCGCCCATACCTAGGGAGCCTTGAAGGCAAGAGCCAGCGATAAGCGCTTGAGCGGTTCACGGCACTCGACTAAGGGCCATGCTTTAATGACATCGCCGCAAAACGCCTCCGCCGGCAGCCGCTTTCCCAAGGGCGCGCGTGCCTTCCCGCATCGCGACCTGATCGGTATTTCGTCGCTGGAGCGGCACGAGATCCTGTACCTGCTGGCCGAGGCCGAGCAGTACGTTGCCTTCAACCGCCAGGCGGCAAAACATTCCGAACAGCTGGCAGGCCTGACGATCATCAACGCCTTCTTCGAGAATTCCACCCGCACGCTGCTGTCGTTCGAGATTGCCGGCAAGCGGCTGGGGGCGGACGTGGTCAACATGTACGCTGCGCAATCGAGCGTGAAGAAGGGCGAAACGCTGATCGACACTGCTGTCACGCTCAATGCCATGCGCGCCGATGCCATCGTCATCCGACACGGCAGTTCCGGCGCGGTGGGGTTGATCGCCAACCATGTCGACTGCCCGGTGCTGAACGCAGGCGACGGCCAGCACGAACACCCGACGCAGGCGCTGCTCGATGCGCTGGCCTTGCGCCACAAGCTGCGCGAGCGCGGGAACGAGGCGGAGGATTTCACCGGCCTGACGGTGACGATCTGCGGCGATATCCTGCACAGCCGCGTCGCCCGGTCGAATGTGTTGTGTTTGCAGGCTTTGGGTGCCTCTGTGCGCCTGTGTGCCCCGCCAGCGTTGATGCCCGTCGGGGTGGAACGGATGGGCGCGCAGCCGTTCCATGATTTCGAAGCCGCGCTGGAAGGCGCCGACGTGGTGATGATGCTGCGATTGCAGAACGAGCGTATGGACGGGCAATACATCCCCAGCCCACGCGAATATCGCCACCTTTACGGCCTGACGCCGGAGCGGTTGGCGCTGGCGAGGGAAGACGCCATCGTGATGCATCCCGGCCCGATGAATCGCGGCGTGGAGATCGACAGCGCAGTGGCCGACATGGCAACCCGCGCCATCATCACTTCGCAGGTGGAGATGGGCGTTGCCATCCGCATGGCCTGCCTCGACGTGCTGACGCGCAAGGCGCGCGGCGTAGTCGGCTGGGGAGAGGGGGAATGGGTATGAAGCAGGTGCGCCCCCTTTCGATCACCGGCGGCACGCTGGTCACGCCCGATGGCCTTGTCGACGGCACGCTGCGCTGCGACGCCGGCCTGATCGTCCCCGGCGACGTGCAGGATGGTGATGAGGTTGTTGACGCAGGCGGCAAGCTCGTCGCCCCTGGCCTTGTCGACCTGGGCGTGTTCGCCATCGACAAGCCTGCATTCCATTTCGGCGGCATTACCCGTGCCGCCCTGATGCCGGACTTGTCGCCGCCGCTGGACCATCCGGCACGCGTGCGCTTCATGGCGCAAAGCGGCAAGCCGGACATGTGGGTCCACCCGCTGGCAGCCGCCACGCAGGGCCTGGAAGGGCAGCAACTGGCCGAAATCGCGCTGATGCGCGAGGCTGGCGCCAGGGCCATTGCCACCGGGCGCAAGTGGATCGGCGACAGCGGCGTAATGCTGCGGCTGCTGCAATACGCCGCCATGCTCGACATGGTGGTGGTCACGCATGCAGAGGACGCCGGGATTGCCGGCAAGGCCGCCGCCACCGCGGGCGAGATGGCCACGCGGCTGGGCCTGCCCAGTGCCCCGAAAGAGGCCGAGACGCTGGCACTGGCGCGCGACATCGCACTGGCCGAGATGAGCGGCGCGCGCATCCACGCACGCCAGGTGACGACCCGCGAGGGGCTGGACCTGGTGCGACAGGCGAAGGCGCGCGGCGTGGCGATCACCGCCGGCGTGACGCCCGCGCACTTCATGCTCTCCGACCTCGCGATGGGCGACTATCGCACCTTCACCCGGCTTTCCCCGCCGCTGCGCGAGGAGGACGACCGGCAGGCCGTGGTCGAGGCCATCGGCGACGGCACGATTGACGTTATCGCCAGCGGACACGATCCGCGCGGGCCGGAAGACAAGAACCTGCCCTTTGCCGATGCCGCTCCCGGCATGGCCGGGGCGGAGACGTTGCTTGCCATGACGCTGACGCTGGTGCGCGACGGTGTGATCGACATGGTCCGTGCTTTCGACCTGCTGGCTCGCAACTCGGCACGCCTGCTGGGCGTTGGCGCGGGCGCGCTGGAAGAAGGGCTGGAAGCCGACGTGGCGCTGCTGGACCCGGAAGCGCCGTGGATCGTCGATTCGCGCGAGATGGCAGCGGCAGCCGGCAACACGCCGTTCGACCGGCAACCGGCGCAGGGCCGGGTAACCATGCTATGGAAAGGCGGGGTGGCAATTGACCTATGATTTCACGGGCAAGCGGGCGCTGGTAACCGGCGCGGCATCGGGCATCGGCGCTGCCACGGCGCAGGCCCTGGCTGCAAATGGCGCGGCGCACCTGGTGCTGGTCGACCTCGACGCAGAGCGGCTGGAAGCGCTTGACCTGCCGTGCGAGACGAGCTGCCATGCAGGCGACGTGGCCGACGAAGCGCTGTGGGACGCTATCGAGGCCGAAGGTGGCACTCTGGATGTGGCCTTCCTCAACGCCGGGATTGCCGGAACCGCTGCCCCCTTTGCCGAGCTGTCGCTTGACGACTGGCGCAAGGTGATGGCTGTCAACCTCGACGGGCTGTTCCTGTCGCTGCGCTGCGCGATGCGACTGGCCGGCGACGGGGCCGCGATTGCGCTGACGGCCTCTTCGGCAGGCGTGAAGGCCGAGCCGGGGATCGGTCCCTACGGCGCCTCGAAAGCGGGGGCGGTTCACATGGCGAAAATCGCTGCCAAGGAGGGCGCGCCGCGCAGGATCCGCGTCAACGCGATCGCGCCGGGCGGCGTCGACACCGCGATCTGGGACGGCATGCCCTTCTTCGAAGACCTGGTTGCCAGGCACGAGGGCGACCGTGCCGCCGCCTTGCTGGCAATGGCCGAGGGCATGACGCCCATGGGCCGTTTCGAAAGCGCGCAAGAGATTGCCGCGCAGGTGCTGTTCCTGCTCTCCGACGCATCTGGCACGATCACCGGCACCACGCTGGTGAGCGACGGCGGCTACTCGCTCTAGCCCCGATTCCAGGCAATGAAAAAACCCCTCCCGGCCTTGCGGCGGGGAGGGGCATTCAGACCTTCTTGCAAAGAGGATCAGCGGCTGGCGAGCATCACGCCGCCACGGTCGATCGCGCCGGGCAGCGGGCTGTTGGCAGCCCAGCTGATGCAGCCTTCGCCCGCAGCCGAGCTGTTGACGTTGGCGCACATCGAACGGCTGCTTGCCATGTTGAAGCCGCCTGCCGACACGCGCCAGTAGCGCTTGCCGCGCACCACCGCTTCGGTGATGACCATTTCGTGGTTGGCCAGCTGCGGATGGCGGCTGACATAGATGCCCCAGGCGCGGCGTGCGCCCTGTTCGCTGGAGAAGCTGCCCAGCTGCACCAGGTGCGAGCCATCGGCAACCGGGCCGTTGCTTGCCATGGTGGAGGCAGCCGGAGTACCGGCGGCCTCTGCCGAAGCGCGCGCTGCCGGACGGGCAGCAGGGCGAGCAGCGGGACGGGGCGATGCAGCACGCTCTGCGCTCTGGCGCGCCGGGGTCTGCTGCACCAGCGGCGAGCTGACGAAAGCCATGGTATCGGTGCGGACCGGTGCCAGCGCGGCGGCTTCGGGCGTATTTTCGACGAAGGCCTCGGCAAAGTTCACCGGCGGCGCGTCGCCGGCAGCGCCATAGGTGTCCAGACCCACTTCCGCCGTTTCGGCAGCGGGCAGTTCGCCGTTGGCATCGGTCATGCTGGATGCGTCAAGCGCAGCCATTTGCGTTGCCGGGGCAGCGGCTTCGACGCTGGCTTCGGCGGCCAGCTGTTCGGCGTCCGGGTTGTTGGCCAGTGCCAGGTGCATCGGCTGGCCAGTGTCGCGCACGCCCGCAGGCACGCCCAGCAGGCCGGCGACGCGCTGCTGGTATGCTTCCGCGTGGGTGAGCTGTGCCCACTGCTGCATGCGCGCGCCAACCTGGTCGGCAGGCACGTCTTGCGCCACCATCAGGCGAGCATCGCGCCAGCGACCGGCCACGGCATAGGCATAGGCCAGGTTCTGGCGCACCTTGACGGTGTTGTTGCCCTGGCGAATCGCGTTGGAAAGGATGTGGATGCCGCGTTCGGGCTCGCCCGCGAGCGCAAAGGCCAGGCCCAGGTCGGCAGCGGCGATTTCGCCTTCCCAGTCGCGCAGCACGGCGCCGGCCTCGGTAAAGCGGCCTTCGCCGATCAGCGCCAGCGACAAGCTCAGCGCGGCGCGCGGGCTGTTGTCGCCCAGCGTCATCGCGTCCTGGAAACTGGTGGAGGCAGAGGCAAAGCGGCCTTCCTCGAGGTAGGCATTGCCCAGCGTCATGCGATAGGCGGCATTGCGCGGTTCGGCAGCAACGGCCATTTCGGCGAACTGGATGGCTTCGCTGGTGCGGCCCCTCTCCATCGCGTGCTCAGCGTCGGCAGCGGCGACTTCGGCCCGCGGCGTCGCAGCGTTGGTGCAGCCTGCCAGCAGCACGGCAGCCATGGCGGTCGATACGCCCAGGCCGATCATCGGGTTGCGCTTTTCCTTGCCGGTCATCGAATTGTACCCCTTCAGGACTTGCTTTTCTTGCCCGCGACGTGCGCGGCGATGGAATCGAGTTCGGGAATGTCTGCCAGGAAGGCGTCGAGCGCCTGCGTCACCAGTTCCTGCGCGCTGCAATCCTGCATCGTGCTGGCAAGGCGCAGTTTCAGGTGGCGTTCGACATCGAGGCGCAGCGTGAAGGCGGCGCGGCGGCCCTGGTCCACCGCCTTGCGGCGGGTCCGGGCGGGCTTTCTGGCCGTGATTTCGGTCTTGTCGTTGGCGACCCGCAGCGGAACCACGTGATCGTCGTGGCCCATGTCGTTCCAGCCAAGCGCCGACTGGCTTGCGGCCAGATCGTCGAAATCGTCGCCCAGTTCGGCGACGCGGTCGTTCTGCGTCAGCTGTACGCGCATGGCCGGTTTGGCCGTGCCCTTGCGAGCCAGCAGCATGGGGCCAAGAGAGGCGAATGCGTTGCTTTCCGTCATGGCGCGCCCCATTACTGTGCAACGCGGCGGCCGAAGCCTCCGCCCTGCGCGCGGCCGGCGCCGTTGGGCTGGCCGGGCTTGCCCGGTGTGGCAAACACGGTGCGGCGGAAGTTCTTTTCCAGGCGATCGGCGATGTAGTGCCACAGCGCGGTGACTTCCTGCGCGCTGCGCCCTTCCGGATCGACTTCCATAACCGTGCGGCCATCGATCATCGAGGCTGCGAAATCGGTGCGGTGGTGAATGGTAATCGGGGCCACGGTGCCGTGCTGCGACAGCGCGACAGCGGCTTCCGAGGTGATCTTGGCCTTGGGCGTTGCCGCGTTCACCACGAAGATCAGCGGCTTGCCGGCGCGTTCGCACAGGTCGACCGTGGCACCCACGGCGCGCAGGTCGTGCGGGCTGGGCCGGGTGGGCACGACCATCAGTTCCGCCACCGAAATCACCGACTGGATAGCCATGGTGATGGCGGGCGGCGTATCGATCACGGCCAGCTTGAAACCCTGCTGGCGCAGGATCGCAAGGTCATTGGCCAGGCGCGCAACGGTGGTCTGGGCGAAAGCGGGATATTCCGCCTCACGCTCGTTCCACCAGTCGGCGAGAGACCCCTGCGGGTCGATATCGATAAGCACGACCGGGCCAGCGCCAGCGCGCTGGGCCTGGACAGCGAGGTGTCCGGATAGAGTGGTCTTGCCAGAGCCACCCTTCTGCGATGCCAATGCTAGAACGCGCAACGCGATTCCCCCTAGAACAAGCGACCCGACCAAGTCTCGATTACGGGCCTTCGCCTAAGGACTTCGCAGACTACCCTTTATTTTGAGTTAATTTGCCAGCGCTTTGTGTGTGCCTCGCCGTCACGCGGTGGCAGCACAAAGCCGGGACGAAGGCTGCGGCAGCCGACCTGACGAAGTCAAATAAGCCCCCCGGATAAACGCTTTGCTAAGGGCTTGTTTACTATGGCATCGTGCAGATGGCCTAACGGGAGGCGAGAACGACCATGTCCGACCGCAAATTTTCAATGCTGAGCAAGGCGTTGGGCGCGAGCCTGGTGCTGGCGCTGGCTACGCCGGTGGGCGCAACCGTGCGCGACGGCGTGGAAGCGTGGGAGCGCGGAGACTATGCCGCCGCTGTTGCAGAGTGGGAAGGGCCTGCAGCGGCAGGCGATCCCGATGCCCTGTTCAACCTCGGCCAGGCCTATCGCCTTGGTCGCGGGGTGCCGACGGACATGGAGCGGGCCGAAGAGCTCTATCGCGCAGCGGCCCAGGCGGGCCACGTGCAGGCCGCCGATATCTATGGCCTGATGCTGTTCCAGGATGGCCGCCGGGAAGAGGCCCTGCCTTACGTCCAGGCCGCCGCCACGCGCGGCGATCCGCGCGCGCAATACCTGGTCGGCATCGCCCATTTCAACGGCGACCTGGTGGAGCGTGACTGGTCGCGCGCCTATGCCCTTCTGACCTTGGCCAATGGAGCCGGGCTGCCACAGGCCGCAGCAGCGATCGCACAGATGGATACGCATATTCCGCTGGAGCAGCGCCAGGAAGGCGTGGCGCTGGCGCGGCAGCTGGAGGCAGAGGCCGAGCAGGCACGTTCGGTGGAACTGGCTGCTGCCGATTTCGCCCAGTCCGACGGCGCTACGGCTCCCGCACCGCGCCCGGCGGCGCAGGCGCCCGCTTCCGCGCCGCGGGTACCGCGACCGATCCCATCGGTCTCGGTCTCGCCATCGGTGGCCGCGGCGCGCGATGCCGTGGCCCAGGCTCGTGCAGCCACCGGCGCCGAGGATCCGGCAGAGGCAGGAGCCAGCTATGCCCGCCCCGCTACCCCGCCACCTGCGCCGCGTCCAGCGGCTGCACCGGCGCCGGTCGAAGTCGCTCCCGCTCCTGCTCCGCCCCAGCCTGCTCCGCCCCAGCCTGCTGCGCAGCGCGCCAGCGGGCCGTGGCGCGTTCAGCTGGGCGCCTTCGGGGTTTCCGGCAATGCCGAGCGCCTGTGGGACCGCTTGTCCGCCCGCCCGGAAATCGCGGGTCGCGAACGGCTGTTCCTGCCGCGTGGCCGGGTGACCGTGGTACAGGCAGGCGGCTATGCCAGCCGTGCCGATGCGCAGGCGGCCTGTTCCAGTCTGCAGCGGGCCGGGCACGATTGCCTCGTGACGCGAAACTGAGCACCGGGACGCTGCCCTTCACCTGCTTTCCAATTCCGCGACGATGGGTCATATTGATCCACGGGACGGAATTCAGGGGACCAGCATGAGCGACAAACAGGCCACGCCCGATGGCGCGGTAGAGGGCGTGGTGCCCACCACGGCAGCGGAGCGGCTGGGCAGCCTCGATTTCATCCGCGGGTTTGCCGTGCTGGGCATCCTGGCCGCCAACATCGTTGCCTTTGGCCAGCCGTGGAGCGCCTATTCCTGGCCCGATGGCTTCCTGAGCGGCCATGGCCAGACGGCGGACTGGTTGTGGGTGGCGCAATTCGTGCTGATCGACGGCAAGATGCGCGGTCTGTTCACCCTGCTGTTCGGTGCCGGGATGGCGCTGTTCATGGAGAAGGCCTGGGAACGCGGCGCCTCGCGGATGTTGCTGGCGCGGCGGCTGGTGTTCCTGCTGTTGTTCGGCCTGGTGCACTTCTTCCTGATCTGGCGTGGTGACATCCTGGTGCTCTATTCCATCGCCGGGTTCGCCACGATGGGCTTCCTGCGCTGGGAGCCGCGGCAACTGCTGACTCTGGGGCTGATCGGTTATGTCATGGGCGCGCTGTTCTACACCCTGGCGATCGGTTCGGCCTATTTCATCGCCGACACCGCGATGGGTGAAGGCGTGGCGATGGAACAGGCGCGGGCGGCGATCGAGGAAGGCAAGCAGGCTTCGATTACAGACGACCAGATCGAGCTCCCGATCATGACCGAAGGCAATTATGCCGACTTCGTGCAGCACAACCTGGTCGAACACGCGGGCGATCCGATAAACGGCATTTTCCTGATGATATTCGAAACCGCGCCGCTGATCCTGATCGGCATGGCCTTCTATCGCTTCGGCTGGTTCGGTTCCGGCGGGGCGACCGGCAAGCGCAAGGCATGGGGCTGGGCCATGCTGCTGGCGGGCGGCGGGCTGAGCCTGGCGATGGGGCTGTGGGTGAAGGCAGGGGGCTTTACCTACTGGGGCACCATGGCAGCGATGATGCCTTTCTCCATGCTGCCGCGCCTGCTGATGACGCTGGGCCTGGCCCTGCTGCTTGCGCTGTATGGCAACCAGGCCAACGGATGGCTGGCAGAGCGGCTTTCGGCGGCCGGTCGCGCGGCATTCAGCAATTACCTGGGAACCTCGGCTTTCATGATGCTGATCTTCCATCCGTGGGCCGGTGGGCTGTGGGGCGAGCTGACCCGTTCGGAGCTTTACCTGGTGGTGGCGCTGGGTTGGGCGGTGATGCTGGCCTGGTCGAAGCCGTGGCTTGCGCGATATCGCTATGGCCCGCTGGAATGGCTGTGGCGCTGCCTCACCTACTGGCGCCTCTTCCCACTGCGTCGATAACAGCTGAAACGATTTTGAGAATTATTCGCAAGTGTCTTGCTAATGCAATCCATTCGCAGTAAGCTGTGTGGGTAAACGAGAGGGAATCGTCCACGCATGTATACCTGCATCTGCAATGCCATCCGGGAAGATGACCTGCGCCAGGCAGCGCGGCAGCATTGTGGCGATGCGGAGAGTGTCTATGCCAAGCTGGGCAAGCGTCCCAACTGCGGCCATTGCCTTGAAGAAGCGGAAGAACTGATCGCGGAAGAGCGTGAAGGCATGGCGGCCCCGCTCGCCGCGGCCTGACCCATTCCTGACTTGCATTCGCAATAGCGCCATTTTCCGCAGATTTTCGCCGGTTTCTGCCTCGGTTTTGCTTGCCTTGCGGCGCAATTGCTGACCAACTGCAAGCAGTTCCACTCGCACGCAGGAGAAACCCATGAAGGGCGACGCCAAGGTCATCGAATTCCTCAACAAGGCGCTGACCAACGAACTGACCGCCATCAACCAGTACTGGCTGCACTACCGCGTGCTGGACGACTGGGGCGTGCACAAGCTGGCCGAGTACGAGCGCCACGAATCGATCGACGAGATGAAGCACGCCGACCAGCTGGCAGAGCGCGTGCTGTTCCTGAACGGGCTGCCCAACTTCCAGGCCATCCACAAGCTGAAGGTGGGTGAGACGGTGGAGGAGATCCTCAAGGCCGACCTCGCCATGGAGGAAGAGGCGATCCCGCTGCTGCGCGATGCCATCGAATACTGCGAAAGCGTGCGTGACTATGTCAGCCGCGACCTGTTCGCCTCGATCCTCGAAAGCGAGGAAGAGCACGTCGATTTCCTGGAAACGCAGTTCGACATGATCGAGCGCATGGGCCTCGAAAACTACGTGCAGCTGAACAGCAAGCCCGCCGGGGACGGCGGCGACTAACCGACCTGCCAGAAGGGCGCGGCCCCGCGTCCCTGCTTTTCCAGCGTTGCCACCAGCCTGTCGCCGTCATGGATGCGGGCGACGCCGCGTTCAAGATTGATATCGGCCACCACCAGCGCGGTGACGATATCGGGAACGTCGAGCGAATGTCCGCTGTCGCCGGGCCCGGATGCCAAGTCTAGCCGCAAACGTTGCATTGTTCTCGCTCCTGCCGGTCTCGTGCCAACAGGTGAAAGAATAGGGGTCGAACATGACCGGCTGATGGCGGGCGATGCGGATTGCCGCAAACTTACAGCACCTTGTCGCAAAATGCGCGGGGATCAGTCGCGGCCCTGTCCGCCGCTGAACTTGCCGCCGCCGCCCTTGTTGGCGTCATAGGGGTTCTTGGGAGATTTCAGCGTAAGGCGAACCGGCACCGCGCCAAAGCCCAGCTTCTTGCGGATATCGTTCAGCAGGTAGCGTTCGTAGCTGGCGGGCAGGTCGTCCAGCCGGGTGCCGAAGATGACGAAGCGCGGCGGGCGCGTGCCGACCTGGGTGATATAGCGCAGCTTGATACGCCTGCCGCCGGGCGCTGGCGGCGGATTGTTGGCCAGGGCATCGTCGAACCAGCGGTTGAGCGCGGCGGTGGGCACGCGGCGGCCCCATGCCTCGCGCAGGTCGAACGCGGCAGCCAGCATGGTATCCAGCCCCTTGCCGGTCATGGCGGAGACCGCGAACAGCGGCACGCCCTTCAGCTGCGACAGGCCTTCCTCCAGCGCGGCGCGGATGCCGTTGAACAGGCTGCTGGGATCTTCGGCAATGTCCCACTTGTTGATCGCGATCATCAGCGCGCGGCCTTCTTCCAGCACCTTGCTGGCGATCTTCAGGTCCTGCACTTCCAGCCCGCGCGTGGCATCCAGCAGCAGCACCACGACTTCGGCATAGTCGACCGCGCGCAGGCCGTCGGCGACGGACAGCTTCTCCAGCTTGTCGACCACCTTGGCGCGCTTGCGCATGCCGGCAGTGTCGATCAGCTTGATGGTGCGCGTCTCGCCGGACTTGGGATCGGTCCATTCCCAGTCGATCGCAATCGAATCGCGGGTGATGCCCGCTTCCGGCCCGGTCAGCAGGCGTTCCTCGCCCAGCAGGCGGTTGACCAGCGTGGACTTGCCCGCATTGGGCCGCCCGACGATGGCCAGGCTTAGCGGGGCGCTCGGGTCCAGCTCCTCCAGTTCCTCGCCGGCTTCGGCAGCGGCGCGTGCCTTGTCGGCGGCGATGGCGGCCTCGGCCGCTTCCTCCAGCAGCATCTGCTCGGCCTTGTCGCCGATCAGCGGGATCAGCGCGGAATAGAGCTCGGCAACGCCTTCGCCGTGCTCTGCGCTGACGGGTATGGGTTCGCCCAGGCCGAGCGAATAGGCCTCGAGGATGCCGCTCTCGCCGGCACTGCCTTCGGACTTGTTGGCCACCAGCACCACCGGCACTTCCTGCTGACGCAGCCAGCGGCCGATTTCCTCGTCCAGCGGGGTCAGGCCTGCGCGCGCATCGATCACGAACAGCGCGGCGTCCGCGCCTTTCAGCGAGACCTGCGTCTGCGCCAGCATGCGACCGGGCAGCGACTGTTCGTCCTCGTCTTCCCATCCGGCAGTGTCGACGGCTTCGAACTCCAGGCCCGCCAGACCCGCCACGCCCATGCGCCGGTCGCGCGTCACGCCGGGCTGGTCGTCGACCAGCGCCAGCCGCTTGCCGACCAGCCTGTTGAACAGGGTCGACTTGCCGACATTGGGGCGGCCGATGATGACCACCTGGGGGAGCTTGCGGGTTTTCATCGCGCGCAGGTGGCGTGTGCGAAGCCGAATAGCAAGGGCGAAGGCCTCGCCACGGGCTTACCAGGTCCCCGTATTCTCCATGCTGGCCCACGGCTCCTGCGGTTCCAGGTGCCCGTCCTGCAGCAGTTCCACGCTGATCCCGTCCGGCGTGCGGACGAAGGCCATGTGACCGTCGCGGGGCGGGCGATTGATGGTGACGCCTGCGTCCATCAGCTTCTGGCAGGTCTCGTAGACGTTCTCCACCCGGTAGGCCAGGTGGCCGAAATTGCGGCCACCGTCATAGGTTTCGGGTGCGCTGCCGTCTTCGGGCGGCCAGTTGTAGGTCAGCTCCACCTCGGCCACGTCTTCCTGCCCTGGGGCTGCCATGAAGATCAGCGTGAAGCGGCCTTGCGGCACGTCCTTGCGGCGCACTTCCTCCAGCCCCAGCAGCTTGAAGAAATCCACCGTCGCCTCTGCATCGGTCACGCGGATCATGGTGTGGAGGTACTTGACCATGGGTAGGAAACTCCGTTCATCGCTATTCAAACACGGTTCATCGCTCACGGCCTAGGTGACATCATCACCCAACGACCCGGAGAGCAGTCATGACCCAATATAGCGACGACACGCCACCCCAAGCCACCGCTTTCTGGAAAAAGCCGATCGTGCTGGCTTCCGCCATCCTGGCGGTGGGTCTGGGCGTGGGCGGCTTCATGACGGGCGACGGCCTGGTGCGCGCCAAGATGGCCGATCGTACCGTTACCGTGCGTGGCCTGGCAGAGCGCGACGTGGTGGCGGACCTGGCTGTCTGGACTCTGTCCTACTCCTCCACCGCAGGAAACCTGGCAGCAGCCCAGGCCAGCGTCGACCGCGATACGCAGCAACTGCGCGAATTCTTCGCCGACATGGGTTTCCCCGAAGATGCGCTGCAGGCGGTGTCGGTCAACGCTTCGAGCTATACGCCCGACGATGGGATTACCCGTTTCACCGTGAACCAGCGGATGAGCCTGCGCACCGAGGATATCGAGCGGGCGCAACAGGCAGTGCGGCGCGAATCCGACCTCGTGCGGCGCGGCGTGCTGCTGCAAAGCTCGAACATGAGCTTCACCTTCACCGGGCTGAACGAGATCAAGCCGGAGATGGTGGCCGAGGCCACGCAGGACGCGCGCGCGGCGGCAGAACAGTTCGCGCTCGATTCGGGAGCCGACGTGGGCAGCATCCGCCGCGCGACGCAGGGCTATTTCTCCATCACTGCGCGCGATGGCGATGCCGACGGCTGGGGTGCCGCCGATTCGCCGTTCAAGAAGGTGCGGGTGGTGACCACCGTGGACTTCATGCTCGACTAGGGCCGGTTCGTCTCCCCGGCCCAAGCGAAAGGGCCCGCACCGTTGCCGGTACGGGCCCTCCCGTTCCTCGCTTTACGCGATTGACTGTTAAATCGAGGCCGCCAGCGTCACGACCACGGCATCGTCGGTGAAGACGCCGCCCGGATCGACCAGCGCATCGCCTTCGACGCCGATGTAGGCAACGCCCACTTCCAGCGGCGTGCTGGGGATGGCAACCGAGGCACCGATCGACCAGTCGACGGCTTCGCTGTCGGTGGTGAAGGTCAGGAAGCCATCGGTGTAGCCGACGTGGGCCGCCAGGCTGATCGGCGTGTTGGGGATGCCAACACCGGCATCGGCGTAGATGTAGAAGTTGTCGGTACCACCGAGCGAATCCTGGTCGGGCGCGTAGGCGACACCAACGGCGAATTCAGCCGGTCCGGCAGCGACGCCGAGCGAGCCGTAGAATTCGACGTAGTCGAAATCGCCGGCACCGGCATCGGGATAGATGTAGACGATCACGCCGACATCGGTGGAGATGTTGCCGAATTCACCGGCCCAGCCACCGTACAGGTCGAGCTCGGTGCTGCCGTAGCCGACGGACTGCTCGTCGAGCGACGAAGCCCAGGTGCCGATGTAGAAACCGGCGGGCAGGCCGACGTCGACACCGCCCTGGATGGCAAATTCGCCACCCGATAGGTCGACACCGCGGAAACGATACTCGCTGACCATGGCGACATTGGCCGAAACTTCGACACCGATACCTTCATCGTCCTGCGCCATGGCAGGAGCCGCAAAGGCAGCGGAAAGGGCAAATACAGAAGCAGCCGTAAGGCTGCGGACGGACGTAAGCATGGGCAATTTCCTCAATTGCTTGTGGTGAACTAATGCTTCGTCCCACCTGCGCCATTCGCGTGTCGGCATCTTTTTTGTGCCAATTCGCCGCGAAAGCACTGCTATCTTGCATAGCGATTGTGCATTGCACAAGAAAAATTGCGCGCTGCCGCTCTTGCGTCTGCGGACTGTGTGATTTTGGCACCACATTCAGCGGTGCGACAGCATATTGCGCCGATGGAAAAACGATTGCGCCACCCGATTGCGTCCTCGTGCGTTATGACTATGTGGGCAAGACGTACTGACGATGTTCGAGTTCTTCCGATCCAAGAAAGCGGCGCCCAAGCCGCCCCAGATTGCGGCCAGCGTGCCCGATGGGGAACGCGTGTATGCCGTGGGCGACGTGCACGGGCGCAGCGACCTTTTCATCGCCCTGATCGAAGCGATCGAACTGGACAATCGCGAGCGGGGACCGGCCAGGACGACGGTCGTCCTGCTGGGCGACCTCGTAGACCGCGGGCCCGACAGCGTGAACGTACTGGCACTGGCGCGCGAGTGGATGAAGTTCCGCAATGTGCGCATCCTGGCCGGCAATCACGAGGAAATGTTCCTCCGCTCCTTTACCGATGTCGACATGCTGCGTCATTTCCTGCGTCATGGCGGGCGCGAGACGCTGCTGAGCTATGGCATGGACAAGCGCGAATACTCGCGCGCCTCGATCGAGGAAGTGCAGGCGCTGATGACCGAACTCGTGCCGCAGGCCGACCTCGAGTTCATTGCCGACTTCGAGAACCTCATCACCATCGGCGACTATGTCTTCGTCCATGCCGGCGTGGAACCCGGCGTGCCACTGGAAGACCAGCAGTTGGCCAAGCTGCGCTGGATTCGCGAACCATTCCTCAGCCACATGGAGCCTCATGAAGGCGTGGTGATCCACGGCCACACGATCACCGAACAGCCGGTGGACCAGGGCAATCGCATCGGCATCGATACCGGCGCCTACAGCACCGGCCGGCTTACGGCGCTGGTGCTGGAAGGCGATGGCCGTCGCTATCTCAGCGCTGTCGATGACGGCGAGGGGAACATCGCGATCTCTACCGAACAGCACGTTCCCTGAATCACCATGCTGCCGGGGAGCCTGTAAGCCGGGTTCTGTCCCGCAGCCGATATGCTTGCACATCAGCGCCGCGGGGGCAGCCATTCATCTAGACGCCGGATTGCTCCGGCGTTCCAGCGACCAACCCGGGTCTCTCGGAGCGAAACGCTCCTGCCCCCCCAAATCCGAAGATCGGGCGGCGCGAGACCCCTATGCGGTCTTGCTCCGGGTGGGGTTTGCCGTGACGGGAACCGTTGCCGGCCCCCCGGTGCGCTCTTGCCGCACCCTTTCACCCTTGCCTGTGCCCCCAGACTGACAAGCAGCGTGGGCCATCGGCGGTATGCTCTCTGTGGCACTTTCCCTGTGGTTGCCCACGGCGGGCGTTACCCGCCACCCTTGTTTCGCGGAGCCCGGACTTTCCTCGGCATTCCAGCGGAATGACGCGGCTGCCCGGCTCCCCGGCGACATGGCATATAGGTGCGGCGCGGCGAGTAGGGAAGCCCCGTGCTCAGCCTTCGGCTTTCTCGGCGTACTGGTCGTAGGCTTCCAGTGCCTGGGCGGCGTACATCGCGCTGGGGCCTGCACCCATGTAGACGGCCATGCCCATGGTCTCTGCAATCTCGGCGCGCGTGGCGCCGTGCTCATAGGCGGCCTTCACGTGGTAGGTGATGCAGGGATCGCAGCGGATCGCGACCGAGATCCCCACCGCGATCAGTTCCTTGGTCTTGGCGTCCAGCGCCCCGCCCGAATGGGCGACAGAGCCCATTTCGCGAAAGGCCTTCATCACTTCGGGCTGGCTCTTGTGCAGGTTCTTGATAGCCGGGATGAGGTCAGCGCCCATGCCCGGCCAGTCCTTGAATTCGGTTGCCATGAGTTCGGCTTGTCCTTTTGCAGTTACGAGGTCTTTCTTGCCCGATGCGTCCGGCAAAACCTTGTCGCGCATCAATCCGGCGCAAGCTTTGCTAGCGTGCGTGCCCGCGGTCGCGATCGAGCAGCAGCTGGAACAGGATCGCACGCACTTCGCCGTCGATCACGCCGTCGATCCGTTCGGGTCGCCAGCGGCGCTGGAACGCTTCCACCGCCTTGTGCCCGTAGGTAATGTCATAGCCGAACCGCTCCAGCGCCAGGTAGAAGCTGGCATCGTTGTCGAACACCGGATCGGCGGAAAGCTTTTCCGGGCGCGGCAGGCACAGGCCATATTCGGCCAGCTGGTCCCACGGGAACAGTTCACCGGGATCGACCTTGCGCGCAGGCGCGACATCGGAATGGCCGACCACGTTGGCACGCGGAATGTCATAGCTCTTCACAATCCGGTTCAGCAGCGGCACCAGCGCTTCTATCTGCGCATCGGCAAACCCACGATAGCCCAGCGCGTGGCCGGGATGGTCCAGCTCGATGCCCACGCTGGCAGAGTTCACGTCCTTGTGCCCGCGCCAGTAGGAAAGCCCGGCGTGCCAGGCGCGTTTTTCCTCCGGCACGAGACGGATAACCTCGCCTTCCTCGGTGATGCAGTAATGGGCGGAGACCTGCGCTTCCGGATCGCACATGCGTTCCAGCGCGGTCTCGACCGGTTTCATCTCGGTGTAGTGCAGCACGACCATCGAGATCGGCAGCGTGCGCTCGTTGCAATTGGGCGACAGCTGTTCCCGGTGGACGAGCGGGTCGGTCAACCGATCATGCCCTCCGGTTCGGGCAGCATGGCGCCCAGCACCAGCGCATCCTCGCCATGGTGGTACTGCACCGCGCCGCCATCGCGCTCCACGATCAGGCGGATCAGGTGGGCCGGCGCCGTGCGGCCCGACAGCTCTTCCGCCGCCAGAGAGCCATCCAGGGCCTTGCCCACATTGGCATCGAAAGCGATGCGGGGGCCGCTGGCGCGAATGGCGATTTCGGTCTGGCCGTTGTTGCGTTCCGCACCCACTGCCAGCGTCCCGCCGCGCACCAGCGAGTCGAGGCCCATGGCGGCGAGGTTCAGCAGAACCTTGACTGCCGGCTTGGACAGCGTCTGCTCGGCCACGGCCCAATCCAGCGTCAGGCGTTCGTCAGCGGCAGTAAGCGCGGTAAGCAGTTCGTGCGGTTCCTCTGCCGGCACCTGTTCGCCAAAGCCGCCGGCCGCGCCATAGGCGAGGCGGAAGAACTTGAGCTTGTTGGCAGAGATCCGGGCGCTCTGTTCCAACAGCTCCAGGCAGCGCTGGCGCATGGCCGGATCCTTCTCGTCCGCCAGCAATTCCAGCCCGTTATTGAGCGCGCCAACAGGGCTGAGCATGTCGTGGCACAGGCGTGAACACAGCAGGGAAGCAAGGTCGAGGGAAGAGGTCATTTGGTCGCTTCAGGGCCTTTTGATGGCATTAATGTGGAGCACATGGAGCACTGTCCTAGGGCAAAAAAAGCGCCCTGCCACCCGGCCTCGCAGAAAATCGCAGGAGAGGTGGCTTCGAACGTGATCATCACCGCGCCTATCTAGGCTGCGACGATGGCGTAGGGAAGTGGCGTGAAACCGTCTGGCGCATCGCGCCACCAGCCAATCGCATCGCCGGCGACGATCGCGCAGGCCACGCCGTCCTGCGCGGCCTGCGCGCGGTCGGTGGCAGAGGGTTCGGTCGAGCCGGTCGGGTGCGAATGGTAATATCCCAGCACCTGCGGCCCGCCCGACCGCGCCGCGCGATGGGCATCGACCAGCGCCTGCGGATCGATTTCGAAATGGGTCTGCGGGGCGGGATGCACGTTGGCAGCGGGCCGGGCGGTGGTGATGGTGTTGCCGTGTCCCAGCAGGATCCCGCAGCATTCGCGGGGGTGGGCACGGCGTGCTTCATCGCGAAGCAAATCGATCACCTCTCTTGTCACCTGCCATTGCATTGCCCATGCCTCTAACATGTCCGGCACCAGAACCGTCACCGAAACCCTCTCTGGCACTATCCACAGCCCCGGCCGCCTGGACAAGGCGCTGGCCGATGCCACGGACCTTTCGCGCGAGCGGGTGAAGGCTCTGATTACCGAAGGGCAGGTCGAACTGGACGGTGCGGTCGCCACCAGTCCCAGCGGAAAAGTTCAAGCGGGATCGAGCTTTTCTATCCACTTGCCGCCCCCAAGCAATCCACAGGCTATTCCACAGGATATCCCCATCACGGTCGTCTACGAGGACGAGCACGTGATCGTGGTGGACAAGCCCGCGGGCATGGTGGTGCACCCGGCGGCGGGCAATCCCGATGGCACCCTGGTCAATGCCCTGCTGCACCACTGCAAGGGCCGGCTTTCCGGCATCGGCGGGGTGGCGCGCCCCGGCATCGTGCATCGCATCGACAAGGATACTTCGGGCCTGCTGGTGGTCGCCAAGAGCGATGTCGCGCACGAAGGGCTGGCGCAGCAGTTTGCCGACCATTCGCTGGAACGGGCCTACCTGGCAGTTTGCGCAGGCCATCCCAGCCCGCCATCGGGCACGGTGGACGGGCGAATCGGCAGGTCTGACCGGGATCGCAAGAAAATGGCCGTCCTGCCGCCGGATTCGACGCGCGGGAAGCACGCCGTCACGCATTACAAGACACTGGAAAAGCTGGATAATGGTGCGCTGATCGAATGTCGGCTGGAAACCGGGCGAACCCACCAGGTGCGGGTTCACCTTGCGTCAATCGGACATGCGCTAATAGGTGACCCTGTGTACGGACGCACTCCTGCCGCGATCAGGCCGATTTGCAAGGCTTTGGACTTCCACCGCCAGGCGCTCCACGCCGCGCGACTCGGCTTCATTCATCCCGTCACGGGTAACCGCTTGTCGTTTTCCAGCGAATTACCTGACGATATGCGGGAACTGATCGACCAAATGGGTCATTCCAATCGATGAAATGCACCCTATATCGGCTCCCGGTGTGCTAATAAGACAGTGCACCCAATGTGACCGCCAATTGCGGGTGCCCATCAGGGGCCCGCTCCGAGTGGTCGACGAAAAGGAAAGGTTTGGGACAAAGTGAGTAACAATCGACCGACGGTTCCGGCATTGGGCGGAGAGCAGGGGCTCAACCGCTATCTGTCGGAAATCAAGAAATTTCCCGTGCTGACGCCCGAGCAGGAATACATGCTCGCCAAGCGTTACGAAGAGCACGAGGACCCCGATGCAGCAGCGCAACTGGTGCAGAGCCACCTGCGGCTCGTGGCGAAGATCGCCATGGGTTATCGCGGCTATGGCCTGCCCGTTTCCGACCTGATCTCCGAAGGCAACGTGGGCCTGATGCAGGGCGTGAAAAAGTTCGAGCCGGATCGCGGCTTCCGCCTGGCGACTTATGCCATGTGGTGGATCAAGGCGAGCATCCAGGAATTCATCCTGCGCAGCTGGAGCCTCGTGAAGATGGGGACCACCGCGGCGCAGAAGAAGCTGTTCTTCAACCTTCGCCGGATGAAGAAGCAGCTGGAAGCCTACGAGGATAGCGACCTGTCGCCGGAAGACGTGGCCAAGATCGCCGCCGACCTTGGCGTGCCCGAGCAGGAAGTCGTCAACATGAACCGCCGCATGATGATGGGCGGCGACGGCTCGCTCAACACGCCCATGCGCAATGGCGAGGAAGGTTCGGGCGAATGGCAGGACTGGCTGACCGACGACCGTCCGCTGCAGGACGTGGTCGTGGCCGATGCCGAGGAAGCCGACGTGCGCCGCGAAATGCTGGTGGAAGCGATGGAAGCGCTGAACGAACGTGAACGCCACATCCTGACCGAGCGCCGACTGACCGAGAACCCGCAGACGCTGGAAGAGCTGTCGCAGGTCTACGATGTCAGCCGCGAACGCATCCGCCAGATCGAGGTGCGCGCCTTCGAGAAGCTGCAAAAGGCCATGCAGCGCATCGCCAGCGAGAAGCTGATGCCCGCGATGGCGTAACTTTTTGCGCTAGCGAATACCAAGGGGCCGGGCGGAAACGTCCGGCCCCTTTGCTTTGGGCCTACTGCGCCGGGGCGAGATCCAGCACGGCGGCGACCATCGCGCGGGTGCCCATCGTCACGGATTCGCGCGGGGCGATACGGAACAGCGGGGAATGGTGCGATGGCACTGGCGGACCGCCGTTTGCGGCAGCTTCGAACGCCTCGGGCGGGGTGCCGCCGACGGTGAAGTAGTAGCCCGGCACGCTGCCGAACTCCTCGGCCACGACTTCGGCGAAATCCTCCGCCCCCATGCCGTCCTGCGCGTAGGGCTGGAACACGTCCTCGCCGAAATTGGCGATCATCGCGGCGTTGAGGCGCCGCGCCAGTTCGGGATCGTTGTAGGTGACGCCCGTGCCTTCGACCACTTCCATTGTCGGCAGGTTGTCTTCCGCCAGGCCGTGGGCGCGGCCGATATTGGTGGCGATCCGTTCGATCGCGGCCAGCGTGGCTTCGCGCGTTGCGGTATCGTTGGCGCGCACGGTCAGCTGCAGGTCCGCGCCTTCGCCGATGATGTTGTGCTTGGTGCCCGCGTGGAAGGCACCCACGGTCACCACGGCCGGGGTAAGCGGATTGGTCTCACGGCTGACGATGGATTGCAGGCCGACGACGATCTGCGCCGCGATGTAGATCGGGTCACGCCCCTGGTGCGGCGAGGCGCCGTGCGCGCCGACACCGGGCACGTGCAGGTTCACCGAATCCGAACTGGAGGCAAAGATCCCTTCCGCTCCGCGGATCGTGCCGGTGGGGTCGTCTGCCGACACGTGCAGGGCAAGTGCGTAATCAGGCGTGCCAAAGCGGTCGTACAACCCGTCTTCCAGCATGGCCCGGGCGCCGCCGATACGTTCCTCCACCGGTCGCGCATGGCCATCAGCTGGCGCGCGGTGCCCACCATCGAGGTGATGTGCACATCGTGGCCGCAGGCGTGCATCACCGGGTATTCCACGCCGTCGCGGTCGACCTGCGTGGCCTGCGAGGCATAGTCGAGGCCGGATCGCTCCTCCACCGGCAAGCCGTCCATGTCGGCGCGGATCAGCACCAGCGGTCCGGGACCGTTGCTGACCATGCCGACGACGCCGGTGCCGCCAACGCCCTCTGTCACCTCCAGCCCGGCGGCGCGCAGTTCGGCGGCCATGCGCGCGGCGGTGTCGGTTTCGAGGAACGATAGCTCGGGGTTCTGGTGGAACCAGACGAACAGGTCTTCCAGGTGCTCGTCGTATTGCTGCTCTACCGCGGCTGCAACTTGCGTGTCCTGCGCTGCCGCGACGCCTGGCAGGCTGGCTGTCAAGGCCACGAATGCGATACCGAACCTGTTCATGCCGGTCCCCTTTCTCTGCGACGACTTGAGCACAGCCGCGCGGCAAACGCCATCGGTGTGTGATTGAGCGAGGGGCGGGCTGGGGGTAAGGGGAACCATGGCTCTCAAGATCCTGCGCGTGCTTGCCAAGGCGATCGGGTGGTTCGTCCTCATCAGCGTTTCGCTGGTGCTTGTGCTGCGCTTCCTGCCGGTGACCTGGACTGCAACCATGCTGATGGACGAACGCGAGGTAACCCGCGACTGGGAGCCGCTGAGCCGGATCGACCGCAACATGGTTAGCGCGGTGATCGCGGCGGAGGATGCCAAGTTCTGCGAGCACGACGGCTTCGACCGCGAGGCGATCGAGCAAGCTTTGGAAGAGCGCGCGGCGGGTACCCGCCAGCGCGGCGCCAGCACCATCAGCCAGCAGACCGCCAAGAACGTGTTCCTGTGGCAAGGCGGCGGCTGGTTCCGCAAGGGGCTGGAGGCCTACTTTACCGTGCTGATCGAAACGCTGTGGACCAAGCGGCGGATCATGGAAGTCTACCTCAACGTCGCCGAGACGGGGCTGGGCACCTATGGCGTGGAGAGTGGGGCGCAGCGATACTTCGGCCATTCCGCCGCCCGGCTGAGTGCGGACGAGGCGAGCCGAATCGCTGCCGTGCTGCCCAGCCCGAAGACGCGCGAAGCGGTGAATCCGCGTGGGTTCACGGCGCGCTATGGCAACACCATCGAAGCGCGCATCGCCACGGTGCGGCGCGACGGACTGGACGCTTGCGTCTACGAATAGGCTAAGATGGCGTCGGCGCCTGCCAACCCTTTCAAGCACTTGCAAGCCATGGCATGAGATATGGTATCATTCTGATGATATTTCATAACACGTTGAATATAAACAATTAAACTTGCGTCGTGACAAGGGCGGCCTACATTCGATGCATCGATAACGCGACGCATCAGGGGCATAACCGGGGAGCCCGCTTGGGACATTCACACAGCCATAACGACCACGACCACGCCCATGGCCACAGCCATGCCCCGGCCGATTTCGGGCGCGCCTTTGCCATCGGTATCACGCTCAACACCGTGTTCGTGGTGGTAGAGGCGGTCTTCGGCTACATCTCCGGCTCCATGGCGCTGGTGGCCGATGCCGGGCACAACCTGTCGGACGTGCTGGGCCTGCTGATTGCCTGGGGCGCCAGCGTGGCGGCGAAAAAGCCGCCCAGCGCGCGCTTTACCTATGGCCTGAAAAGCTCCACCATCCTGGCCGCCTTTGCCAATGCGATGCTGTTGCTGATCGCCATCGGCGCGATCCTGTTCGAGACGATCCACCGCTTCTTCGACCCTGTCGAGCCGCAGGGCTGGACGATGATCTGGGTGGCAGGCGTTGGCATTGCCATCAACACCGTCACTGCCCTCATGTTCATGCGCGGGCGCAAGCACGACCTGAACATTCGCGGCGCCTTCCTGCACATGGCTGCAGACGCGCTTGTCTCGGTTGGCGTGGTGATTGCAGGCGTGGCCATCCTGCTGACGGGCGTGGTGGTGATCGACCCGATCGTCAGCCTGGTGATCGTGGCGGTCGTTGCCTGGGGCACCTGGGGCCTGCTGAAGGACAGCGTGAAGATGGGCCTGCACGCGGTGCCCGATGGCGTGAACGAAGACGAAGTTCGTGCCTACCTCACGGCGCTGCCGGGGGTGGAGGCGGTGCAGGACCTGCATATCTGGCCGATGTCCACCACCGAGACAGCGCTGACCGCCCACCTGGTAATGCCCGGTGGCCATCCGGGCGATGCCTTCCTTGACGAACTTGCGCACGAATTGTCAGCCCATCACGCGATCGGCCACGTCACCATGCAGGTGATGACACAGCACAAGACGAGGGGGTGCTGTACGTGAACGAAGACCGAATACGACAGGGCAGTTGCACCTGCGGCGCGGTGCGCTATCGCATCATCGGCGAGCCGATGATGGTGCACAATTGCCATTGCCGCCTGTGCCAGCTGCAGACCGGATCGACTTCGGTCGTCAACGCCTTCTGGGAAAGCGACCGGATCGACCTGCTCGAAGGAACGCTGAGCGAGCACGAGACCGCCGGCGGCAGTGGCAATCCGCACACGATCTGCCGCTGCGCCAGCTGCGGCACGGCCCTGTGGAGCTATTATGGCAGGCTTGGTCGGCTGATGGCAGGCGTGCGCGTGGGAACCTTGGACGATCCAGACAGCGTCACGCCCGATGTGGTGATCTTCACCGCCGACAAGATGCCGTGGGTGGCGTTGCCCGACGGCATTCCGCATTTCGCGGAGTACTATGATGCGCGCGAAGTCTTGCCCGATGAAAGCCTTGCGCGGCTGAAAGCGCTGGGCGAGCGGCGCAAGGCGGGCGAGGGGTAAGCGACGCGGTCAGGCCAGCACGGCGTCCACCGCAGCGGCTGCATGCAGCGCGGTCGTGTCGAACAGCGGCAGGGGGCTGTCTTCCTGTTTCAGCAGCATGCCGATCTCCGTGCAGCCGAGGATAATTCCTTGCGCGCCGCTATCGGCCAGGCGCCGCACCACGGCCAGGTAGGAATCGCGGCTGTCTTCGAACACGTCGCCGCGCAGCAGTTCCTCGTAGATCACGCGGTGTACGGTGGCGCGGTCTTCCGCATCGGGCACCAAGCAGGCGATACCGTGTTCTTGCGCCAGACGGTCTTTCAGGAAGTCTTGCTCCATGGTGAAAGCCGTGCCCAGCAGGCCGACTTGGGTCAGGCCTGCGGCGTGGATGACCTTGCCCAGCGGATCGGCAATGTGAAGCAGGGGGATGGTCGTGGCAGCCTCTATCTGGGGCGCCACCTTGTGCATGGTGTTGGTGCACAGCAGAAGGAAATCCGCGCCTGCCGCCTCCAGCCGCCGCGCGCTGGCGGCCAGCATCTGGCCCAGCCGCTCCCACTCTCCATCGTGCTGCAAGTGTTCGACCACCGCGAAGTTGCAGCTGTCCAGCACAACTTGCGCGGAGTGGTTGCCGCCCAGTGCATCGCGTACGCCGCGATTGATCGCCGCGTAATAGAGGGCGGAGCTTTCCCAGCCCATCCCGCCGATCATGCCGATGGTCTTCATGCGAAGATATCTAGCGCGATGCGGGCGGGGCGGGCCAGAGCGGAATTTATCCGGCGGGCTGTTCGCCCGGATCCTGGGTGGGCACTTCGCCGGTGGGGTCGGTTTCCACCAACTGTGCGACCTGCGCATATACTTCCGCGTTCTGGTTCATCTGGTCGGCCACGGGCGGGTTCTGTTCGCCCACCTGGCGGAAGAACATGGCGGCATCGCGCAGCATCTTGGCAGCGAGTTCGGAATTGGTCGGCATAGCTTTGCTCCTTCGTTGGACCCCGCGCGACAGGCGCGAGGCTTAGTCAGGCGCGCCCGGATTTCAGGCGCGCGGAAGGGCAGCCCGAATGGACCGCCCGATGTTCCGGAAAGTGTGAAAGACCGGGAGGGAGGCGCGCGGCAGTCCGATTAGGCTGCCGCTTCCTTCTTGCCCTTGCCGTTGTCGTTGGCCAGCACGCGGACGGGTTCCTTGCGGCCTTCCACGACTTCGGCATCGACGACGACTTCGGTCACGTTGTCCATGCTCGGGAGGTCGAACATGGTGTCGAGCAGCAGGCCCTCGACGATAGAACGCAGGCCGCGTGCGCCGGTCTTGCGCTTGATTGCCTTCTTGGCGATCGCTTCCAACGCCTCGTCAGTGAAGGTGAGTTCCACCTCCTCCAGCTCGAACAGCTTGTGATACTGCTTCACCAGCGCGTTCTTCGGTTCCTTCAGGATCGTCACCAGCGCGGCCGCATCGAGATCATGCAGCGTGGCGATGACCGGCAGGCGGCCGACGAATTCGGGGATCAGGCCGAACTTGAGGAGATCCTCGGGCTCGCACTTTTCCAGCATTTCGCCGACCTTGGCCTTGCTCGGGTCTTCGACATTGGCGCCGAAGCCGATCGACCGCTTCTGCAAACGGTCGCCGATGATCTTTTCAAGACCGGCAAAGGCGCCGCCGCAGATGAACAGGATGTTGGTGGTGTCCACCTGCAGGAATTCCTGCTGCGGGTGCTTTCGCCCGCCCTGCGGGGGCACGCTGGCGGTGGTGCCTTCCATCAGCTTCAGCAGCGCCTGCTGCACGCCTTCGCCCGACACGTCGCGGGTGATGGAGGGGTTTTCCGCCTTGCGGGTGATCTTGTCGATCTCGTCGATGTAGACGATGCCGTGCTGCGCCTTCTCCACGTTGTAGTCGCTGGCCTGCAGCAGCTTGAGGATGATGTTTTCCACGTCCTCGCCGACATAGCCCGCTTCGGTCAGCGTGGTGGCATCGGCCATGGTGAAGGGCACGTCGAATGTGCGTGCCAGCGTCTGCGCCAGCAGCGTCTTGCCGCAGCCAGTCGGGCCGACCAGCAGGATGTTCGACTTGGCCAGTTCCACGTCGCCCGACTTGCCGGCATGCTTCAGCCGCTTGTAGTGGTTGTGCACCGCGACCGAGAGCACGCGCTTGGCGCGGTCCTGGCCGATCACGTAGTCGTTCAGTGTTTCGCAGATTTCGATGGGGGCGGGCACGCCGCCGTCCTTGCGACCGCCAAGGCCGCTCTTGGCCTCTTCGCGGATGATGTCGTTGCACAGTTCCACGCATTCGTCGCAGATGAACACCGTGGGGCCGGCGATCAGCTTGCGAACCTCGTGCTGGCTCTTGCCGCAGAAACTGCAGTAGAGGGTGCTCTTGCTATCGGTTCCGCTCAACTTGGTCATACCTTACGTCCTATATGCCCGGCGCAAAGCCCCAGCTTGGGCGCGTGCGCGGGAGTCGGCCTACCAATCTAGGGCAGGCACGCTGAATATCAATCAAATGAAAGCCTATCATCCCCGGCTTGCGCCAGCCTGAAGGTTCAGGGTTGCCAAAATGCTACAACCCGAACACTGCTGGTTAACGCTTGCACCGGCGCGAAATTACTCGCTGTCGCCGGTGGGTGCGCCGCCGCTGCCGCTGCGATCGTGTTCCTCGTCGTCCTTGGGACGGTGCGCGAAAACCGCATCGACAATGCCGAACTTCTTGGCTTCCTCGGCCTCCAGGAAGGTGTCGCGATCCATCGCTTTTTCGATGTCGGACAGGCTCTGGCCGGTGTATTGCACGTAAAGATCGTTCATCCGTTCGCGGATGCGCAGGATCTCGCGCGCCTGGATCTCGATGTCACTGGCCATGCCGCGTGCGCCGCCGCTGGGCTGGTGCACCATCACGCGCGCATTGGGCAGGGCCACGCGCATGCCTGGCTCGCCTGCGGCAAGCAGGAAACTGCCCATCGATGCCGCCTGGCCCACCACCACGGTGCGCACCTTGGGCTTGATGTACTGCATGGTGTCGTGGATCGCCATGCCGGCGGTCACCACGCCGCCTGGCGAGTTGATGTACATCGAGATATCCTGCGAGTTCTCGCTTTCGAGGAACAGCAACTGGGCCACGATCAGGCTGGCCATGTTGTCTTCCACCTGGCCGGTGACGAAGACGATGCGTTCACGCAGCAGGCGGCTGAAGATGTCGAAGCTGCGTTCGCCGCGGCTGGTCGATTCGACGACGACGGGCACCAGGGCGCCGGTTACGGGGTCGGTGGTGAAACGGTCTTTGTTGTCGCCGAACAGGTCGAACATGCGTGTTCCTCTTGTTGAATTGCGAAGGCCTATGTCGCGCTTTGCTCCCGTTCGTTCAAGGGGGTGCAGCAGGTTCCCTTCGGAAATCCGTTTATCGGACCAGCATTGTCGCTTGTCGATAAGCTGGAGCGAACGGTTCTCGTTTCCCCTGTAACCGCCCGCGACTACAAATGTGGTTGAGGGATGGGGTTGAATTGCCGAAATTTTTTCACAGCGCCGCTGCGATAGCCTTGCTGGCCGCAGCCTTGCCCGCGCAGGCGCAGGATACCGATGCAGAGCCGCTGGCAGCATCCACCGCAGCGCTCGAAGTCGCCAGCGGCACCCGCGTGTTCACGCCCGCCGATTTCGAACGCTTCGCCCCGCGCAACGCGCTCGACATGCTGGAGGAAGTGCCCGGCTTCACCATTCGCGGCGAAGACGGTGCGCGCGGGCTGGGGCAGGCCAGCGCCAACGTGCTGATCGATGGCGAGCGGATTACCAACAAGTCCGAGGGCGTGTTCACCCAGCTCCAGCGCATCAGCACTGATCGGGTGGAGCGGATCGAGATCGTCGACGGCGCGACGCTGGGCATTGCCGGGCTCTCCGGACAGATTGCCAATGTCATCACCCGGCCCAGCGATATCAGCGGTCGCTTCACCTATCGCGCAGGCTTCCGCCCGCGCTACGCCAGGCCCAGCTTCATTGGCGGCGAGGTGTCGCTGAGTGGATCGGGCGAAACGCTGGAATGGACCGTGGCCCTGTCCAACGGCGTGGGTCGCGGCGCGGCGGGCGGGGGCGAGGCCTTCATCTTCGACTCTGACGGAAACGTGCTGGAAACGCGCGATATCCGCATGCAGTTCAACGGCGATTTCCCGCGCCTGTCCGGACAGGTGCAATGGACCAGCCCCGGCGGCACAGTGGTCAACGCCAATGCCAACTACCGCCGCGCCTACGAGAATTTCCGCGACAACCAGTACCGCGACCTGGCAACGGGCGTCGATCGCCAGCGCAATTTCGAAAACCGCGATCGCGGTTGGGGCTACGAACTGGGCGGCGACGTGCAGTTCGACCTGGGCCCCGGCTCGCTCAAGCTGATCGGGCTGGAACGCTACAGCCGCAACCGGGGGCGTTCGGATTCGATCCTGGTGTTCGACGACGCCAGCCCCGATGCTGGCAGCCGCTTCGCCTCGCAAACCGAGACCGGCGAGCGCATTGGCCGCGCCGAATACAGCTGGGCCATGCTGGGCGGTGACTGGCAGCTGGATGCGGAAGCCGCGTTCAACCGGCTGGACCGCTCGTCTCAGCTGTTCGACCTCGATCCCTCGGGCAACTTCGTGGAAATTCCCTTTCCCAACGGCACCGGCGGGGTGACAGAGGATCGCTATGAGATGATCCTGACTCACAGCCGCCCGCTGGCAGACAACCTCTCGCTGCAGATCGGCGGGGGCGGGGAATATTCCACCATTTCGCAGACCGGGGCGGGCGGCCTGACGCGCAGCTTCTGGCGGCCCAAGGGCTCGGTCAACCTCGCCTGGGCGGTGGAAGAGGGGCTGGACCTGTCGCTGGAACTCTCACGCAGCGTCGGCCAGCTGTCGTTCGGCGATTTCCTCGCCAGTGTTTCGCTCAACCAGAACCAGGCGAACGCGGGCAACGTGGAGCTGGTGCCGCCGCAGACCACCGAAGTGGAACTGCAGGCGACCAAGGACCTGGGGCCCTGGGGCAGCAGCGAGCTGCGGCTCTATGCCAGGCAAATCGAGGACTACATCGAGTTCATCCCCGTGCCCGGCGGGCTGGAGACGCGCGGCAATATCGACAGCGCATCGCTGTATGGCCTGCGCTGGAACAGCACCTTCAAGCTGGAGCCGGTGGGCTTCAACGGCGCCCAGCTGGAAGTCACCCTGCAACTGGAGGAAAGCGACCTCACCGACCCGTTGACGGGCGAGAGCCGCCCCTTCGGCGGCCACCGCGACCGCTCGGTGGACGTGGAACTGCGGCACGACGTGCCCCGCTCCGACTGGGCCTGGGGGCTGGGGCTGAACTACAACCACGCGCTGCCTTACTACCGGCTGGGTGAAACCGGGTTCAACTACGAAGGCCCGACCTACAGCTATGCCTTCATCGAGCATAAGGACGTGTTCGGCATGACCGCCAGCCTGACGGTGTTCAACCTGACAAACGGGCGCGCGGTGCAGGATCGCTACGTCTACGACGGCTATCGCGACCGCAGCCCGCTGCTGTTCTGCGAGACGCAGGACCTGTCGGTGCAGCCGATCTTCAACTTCCGGCTGACGGGCGACTTCTAAGGGGATTGCGCAGGCTCCGGTGACACGACACAAGGGAAGCCATGAAAAGGCTCCTTCCGCTCCTGCTCGCCGCGACGTCGCTCGCTCTTCCCCAATCCGTCCAGGCGCAGGATAGCGCAGAGCGCGAAGCTTCTGCGCGCACGCTTGAGGAGCGGCTGGACCGTGGGCCGGCAACGCTCGGCAGCCTGCGGGAAGAGGGCAATCCGGTAGAGGCACGGCGGACCGAGGAAAGTCCGCCGCCGGTTCCGGGTATCCACGGCCAGGCTGCGGCTGTTGCCAGCGGCCTGCAGCCCGCCCAAGTGGCTGCGCAGCCGCTGGTCATCGATCCGTGGACGGGCCGCTCGTCGCGCGAGGTCGCGCAGCTCAATACCCGGCTGCATGCCCTGATTGCCTACGATGCCAGCGCGCTGGAGGCGCCGCAGGTTCCGGGCACGATACTCGAAGGCCGCACGGTGCTGGTAAAGGACAATATCGAGACCCGCGAATGGCCGACCACGGCCGGCAGCCTTGCGCTGGCTGGCAACATGACCGGGCGCGACGCGCCCCTTATTGCCAACCTGCGCGAAAACGGCGGCGTCGTGCTCGGCAAGACCAACCTTTCCGAATGGGCCAACTTCCGCAGCACCGCTTCCACCAGCGGGTGGAGCGGGGTGGGCGGGCAGACGCGCAATCCGCATGCGACGGATCGCAATGCCTGCGGTTCGTCCAGCGGCAGCGGCGCGGCGGTGGCGGCGGGCTTTGCCTGGGCCGCCATCGGCACGGAGACCGACGGCTCCATCACTTGCCCCGCCAGCGTCAACGGCGTGGTCGGCTTCAAGCCCACGGTTGGCATGGTCAGCCGCACTTACGTGGTGCCGCTCAGCGCCAGCCAGGACACGGCCGGGCCGATGACGCGCAACGTGCACGACGCGGCGCTGCTGCTGAGCGCGATTGCCGGCACCGATCCGCTGGACCCCGCAACGCTGGAGGCCGATGCCCACGCCACCGACTTCACCGTCGGCTTGGCCGATGCTTCGCTGGAGGGTGTACGCATCGGCGTTGTGCGGAACCGCTATGGCGGGTTCGCACCGCTGGGCGAAGTGTGGGAGCAAGCGCTTACCGACCTGCGCAATGCCGGGGCCGAACTGGTCGATGTGACCTACGAGCCCAGCGATGAAATGGGCGAAGCCGAATTCACCGTGCTGCTGTACGAATTCCAGCGCGACATAAACACCTACCTGCAAGGCTCGCCCGCCGAGATCCCGGCGCGTTCGCTGGAAGGCCTGATCGCTTTCAATCGGCAGCATGCCGAGCAGGAATTGCGCTGGTTCGGGCAGGAACTGTTCGAGATGGCGCTGCAGACCACCGATACCGAAGCCTACGAGGCTGCCCTTGCAACATCGCGTCGCCTGTCGCGCGAGGAAGGGATCGACAAGCTGCTGGCCGACAACGACGTCGCCTTCCTGATCGCACCGACCGAAGGCCCGGCGTGGAACATCGACCTGGTGCTGGGCGACCAGTGGGTGCCCGGCATCGGTATCGGCAGCATCGCCGCGGTGGCAGGCTATCCGCACCTCACCGTGCCGATGGGCCACGTGGAAGGGTTGCCCGTGGGCCTGTCTTTTATCGGCGCACAGTGGGACGATCACGCCGTGCTGCAGGCAGGGGCTGCCTACGAACGCGCCCGCACGACAACGACACCGCAGGCGTCGCTGGCGCCGTGGGAACCTTGGGACCATTCGGACGCTGAGTGACCATGGTTCGCGGGGGACGGGGCCCATAGTCCTGCTTTACCTCTATGTTGATTTGGTCTAGCGGGCCGGACATTATCAATCTGGAGTTTCGTGCGCGTGTGTCTTCGCTGTCCGCAGGCCGCCCGTCTGGCGCTGGTCGCGGCTTTCCTGTTTCCTTCTGCTCCGGCCCTGGCCGAGGAAAGCGCCCCGCCACCGCAAGAGGCCGAGCGGGAAGGCAGCGGTGCGACCGCGCGCGAGGTCTATGTTCTCGCCGATTTCGAACGTTTCGCCCCGCGCAACGCGGCCGACCTGATCGAGCGGATTCCCGGCTTCGATATCGATGATCGCGGCGGCGGCGAGCGTGGGTTCGGCCAGGCGCAGGAAAACCTGCTGATCAACGGTGCGCGCATTTCCAGCAAGTCCACCAGCACGGCCGAAGCGCTGGCGCGCATCTCCGTTTCCAACGTGATCCGCATCGAGGTGGTCGATGGCGCGACGCTGGACATTCCCGGCCTGTCGGGCCGCGTGGCCAATATCATCGTCCAGCAGGGCGGGCTTTCAGGCCAGTTCGAATGGCGCCCGCAATTCTCCACCGGACCGGCCAACCCCGGCTGGTTCGAAGGCGACATCTCGGTTTCGGGCAGCAGCGGCCCGGTGGATTTCACCATTGCGCTGGAAAACGGCTCCTTCATCCGCGGGTCCGAAGGTCCGGCGATCTTCACCGATGCTTTCGGCGTGGTGGATGAACGCAACAACCTCTCGCGCGCCGATTTCAACCGGCCCTCGCTGAATGGCCAGTTTCAGTTCGACCTCGGCCCGGACGTGGTGGCCAACCTGAACCTGACCGGCGGCCTCACCATCTTCCGCAGCGAGGAACGCGAGCAGCGGATCGAGGGCAACCCGCTCGATCCCTTCGACGAACGTATCCGCTCCACTAACGACGAATGGTATTACGAGATCGGCGCGGATATCGAGTTCCCGCTGGGCCCCGGACGCCTCAAGCTGATTGCGCTGGAAGCCTTCGAGGATGGCGACTTCCTCACCAACTCGGTGCTCGACCTCGGCAACCTGCCCGCCAGCGGATCGCAGTACACGCGCGACCGGCAGACCGGTGAACGCATCGGCCGCGCCGAATACACCTGGGCCATGCTGGGGGCGGACTGGCAGCTTTCCGGAGAAGCCGCCTTCAACCGGCTGGACCAGGTCGGAAGGCTGTTCCTGTATGATCCGGTGGCAGAACAATACGCCGAGATCCCGTTCCCTTCGGGCGTGGGCGGGGTGCGCGAGGACCGCTACGAAGGGCTGCTAAGCGTCGGCTTCCCGATCACGCCGAACCTTTCCGTGCAATTCGTTGGCGGCGGCGAATACTCGACGATCGCGCAAACCGGCAGCAATGCCCTGTCGCGCACCTTCCAGCGGCCCAAGGGCTCGCTCAGCCTGGCCTGGGCGCCCTTTGACGGTCTCGACATCAACCTGGAAGTGGCGCGCCGCGTGGGCCAGCTCGACTTCGGCGATTTCCTGGCCAGCGTGAACCTGACCGACGACCAGGAAAACGCCGGCAACAACGAACTGCGCCCGCAGCAGAACTGGGACGTGACGCTGGAGGCAACCAAGAACTTCGGCGACTGGGGCACCGCCACGCTCACGCTGTTCCATGAGCAGATCGAGGACCTGGTGCTGATCGTGCCCGTCGCCGGCGGCGGCGAAGCACGCGGCAATATCTCCGATGCCCGCCGCTATGGTGCAAATTTCACCGGTCGGCTGGAACTGGAACCGCTGGGCCTGCGCGGCGGACAGCTGGATGTGCGCCTGGAGATCGAGGATTCGCAGCTGACCGACCCCGTGGACGGGATCGACCGCCGTTTCGACGGCAACAATCCGTTCCAGATCGAGGTGGACTTCCGCCACGATGTGCCGGCGACCAATTTTGCCTGGGGGCTGGAATTCCGCGATACCGAACGCGCGCCTACATACCGCGTGGAAGAGGTCTTCTTCGACCACCCGCCAAGCACCTTCGGCGCGGTGTTCGTGGAGCACAAGGACGTGCTGGGCGCGACCGTGCGGCTGCGCGTGGGCAACGTGTTCAACGCCAACACCACGCTGCTGCGCACCGTCTACGACGGGCCGCGCGATGGCGGCTTGGTGCTGTTCACCGAGGAACGCCGCCGCAAGATCGGCCAGGTGTTCAACCTGAGCGTGGCGGGCAGCTTCTGAGTTCTTGAGTTCCTCCCTGTCGCGAAGCGATGGGGAGGTGGCGCTTCGCCGTCAGGCGCAGTGAGCGGAGGGGCAAGTCATGCAATTGCCCTCCATCGCACTGCGTGCAGTTCCCCTCCCCATGACCTCGTCAGGGGGAGGGTGAGCGCAACCTGTCAGGCGTCTTTCTTGGCAGCGGCCTTCTTGGCCGGAGCCTTCTTCGCCGCCGGCTTCTTGGCCGGAGCCTTCTTCGCCGGTGCCTTCTTCGCAGCAGGCTTGGCGTCAGCATCGGCCTTCTTGGCCGGGGCCTTCTTGGCGGGAGCCTTTTTCGCCGCCGGCTTCTTCGCCGCAGCCTTCTTTGCCGGGGCCTTCTTCTTGGCGGCAGGCTTCGACTTGGCAGCTTCGATGGCAGCTTCTTCCTCGGCTTCGATCGCGGCTTCCAGTTCCTCGCGCGTCACTTCGCGTTCGGTCACGTCGGCCTTGTCGAACAGGAAGTCGACCACCTTGTCTTCATACAGCGGGGCGCGCAGCTGGGCCTGGGCCATCGGTTCGTTGCGGATGTATTCCACGAACCGCTCGCGGTCTTCCGGGCGATACTGCTGGGCGGCCTGCTGGATCAGCATCTGCATTTCCTGCTGGCTGATTTCCACGCCGTTGGCCTGGCCGATCTCGCTCAGCAGCAGGCCCAGGCGCACGCGGCGTTCGGCGATACGCTTGTAATCGTCCTTCTCCGCCTCGATTTCCTTCAGCGCGGCTTCGGGATCGTCTTCGCGCGCGGCTTCCTGCTGCAGCTGGTTCCAGATCTGCTCGAACTCGGCTTCGACCATGGTCGGCGGCACGGGGAAATCGTGGTCCGCGGCCAGCTTGTCGAGCAGCTGGCGCTTCATCTGCGTGCGGGTGAGACCGGCGCTTTCCTGCTCGATCTGGCCCTTCATCAGCTCTTTCAGCTTGTCCAGGCCTTCCAGGCCAAGGCCCTTGGCGAAATCGTCGTCGATCTTGGTTTCGGCTTCGACCTTCACCTGCTTCACGGTAATCGCGAACTGGGCATCCTTGCCGGCCAGGTGCTCGGCCTGGTAATCTTCGGGGAAGGTGACGGTGATGGTCTTTTCGTCGCCGGTCTTCACGCCGGTCAGCTGTTCCTCGAAACCGGGGATGAACTGGCCCGAACCGATCACCAGCGGCGCGTCTTCGGCCTTGCCGCCCTCGAATTCCACGCCATCGATGCTGCCGACGAAGTCGATGATCAGCTGGTCGCCTTCAGCGGCCTTCTTGGTCTTGGCAGCGTCCTTGTAGCTCTTCTGGCCTTCGGCGAGGCGGCCCAGCGCTTCGTCCAGCTGTTCGTCGGTCACGGGAACAACCAGCTTTTCCAGCTTCAGGCCATCGATGGACGGCGCCTCGATCTCGGGCAGCACTTCCACTTCCACGGTCAGCTCGGCATCCTTGCCCTGCTCGTAGCCTTCGACCATTTCCACCTTCGGCTGCAGCGCCGGGCGCAGCTGCTTGTCCTTGATCAGGCTATCGACCGATTCGCGCACGGTGGTGTTCAGCACGTCGGCATGCAGGGCATCGCCGTGCATCTTGCGCACGAGGTTGGCGGGCACCTTGCCGGGGCGGAAGCCGGGCATGCGCACCTGCGGCGCGACCTTTTTCACCTCGGCATCGATCTTCGCATCGATATCCTTGGCCGTGATGGTGACGGTGTAGGCGCGCTTGAGGCCTTCGTTGGTGGTTTCGACAATCTGCATGACTAGCCTTTGTTCAACTCTCTCTTCCGGTCCGGCAGGTCGGATTTCTGCGGCCAGCGGAACTGGTGCGGGCGAAGGGACTCGAACCCCCACATCTTGCGATACTGGTACCTAAAACCAGCGCGTCTACCAATTCCGCCACGCCCGCGGCCCGACGAACCGTGCAGGCGTGCTGCCTGCGAAACGAAGCGGTGCCCATAGGGCCTGTTTACGCCTGTGGCAACGGTCTGCTGCAAGGCATTTGGGATTGGGCCGGTCTGGGCGATTGATTTTTGCGTTCGCGCGGTTAGGGGCTTTGGCCCATGAGCGACGACAACACTTCCACGCCCTCTGGCAACACCCCGCCCGATCACCTGGCGATCGATCCCCGCAGCCCGCACTTCGATGCCGACAAGCTGCAGCGCGGCGTCGGCATCCGGTTCAAGGGCCGGGTGCGCACCGATATCGAGGAATACTGCATTTCCGAAGGCTGGGTGCGCGTGCAGGCGGGCAAGACAATGGACCGCAAGGGCCGCCCGCTGACGATCAAGCTGAAAGGCCCGGTGGAAGCCTGGTACGAAGACCTGGGCGAAAACCCGCCGGTAGCCAAGGCCGACTGAGCGACCGCCTGGCTGTTTGCGCCGATAGCCCGGTCAGACGACCGGGCTGCTCGGATCGTCTTCTGCCGATTCCGGGCGATCGGTGGTAAGGCGCAGCACCACATAGCCAAGGATCGCCGAGATCAGCGAGCCCATGAGGATGCCGATCTTGGCCTCGTCGCGCAGCAGGCGTGCGGCTTCGTCGGTTCCGGCAAAGGCCAGTTCGCCGATGAACAGCGACATCGTGAAGCCGATCCCGCACAGGATCGATACGCCCCACACCTCTGGCCACGAACAGCCCTGCGGCATCTTGACCACACCCAGCTTCACCATGGCCCACACACTGCTGAAGATACCCACCTGCTTGCCGATGACCAGGCCCGCGCCCACTGCCAGCGGCAGCGGGTCGAGCAGGTTTTCCAGCCCCAGCCCCTCCAGGCTGACCCCGGCATTGGCAAAGCCGAAGATCGGTACCACCAGATAGGCGCTCCACGGCACCAGTGCGTGCTCCACGTCTTCCAGCATCGACTTGCCGTCGCTGGTGCGGATGGGAATGGTGAAGGCCGCCAGCACGCCTGCAATCGTGGCGTGGACGCCAGAATTGAGAACGCAGTACCACAGCAGCAGCGTGCCAAGGACATAGAGAGGCAGGAAGCGCACTTTGTAGCGGTTCATCGCCAGCATGCCGATGAACACGCCGAGCGAGATCAGCAGCCACATGATCTTGGGGTCGGAATAGAAGATGGCGATGATCGCGACAGCGCCGATATCGTCGACAATGGCCACGGTCAGCAGGAACAGCCGCAGCGACTTGGGCACGCGCGTGCCCAGCAAGCCGATCACACCCATGGCAAAGGCGATGTCGGTCGCCGCCGGGATGGCCATGCCCGCGCGGTATTCGGGCGCGCCGCCGGTTGCGCCCAGGAACACCAGGATCGGCAGCACCATGCCGGCCACGGCGGCCATGATCGGCAGGGTGCGCTGGGCCGGGTCCGACAGGTTGCCGCACACCAGTTCACGCTTCACTTCCAGCCCGACAACAAAGAAGAACACCACCATCAACCCGTCGTTGATCCACAGGTGGAGGGTGTTCAGGTAGAACGTTTCCTTCGGCCAAAGATAGCCGTTGAACAGGTCGAAATAGGGTTGGGCCACGCCCGAATTGGCCACCACCATGGCTACCACGGCCACGGCGATCAGCAGGATCCCTTCGAAGGCATCGGCCTTGAACAGGGCTTTGAAGTTGCGGGCGACGGCGGTGATCAAGCTGGGTTCTGACATGGAACATGCCCTTCTCGAAAATCGCGCGCATATGCAAGCCCGCAAACAGGCCGTGTATCGGGGCAGGCGGCGCGGTTGCCTTTTTCGCCACAAGGTTTAACCCTGCCCACAGATACTTACACCGGGGGCACGGGGATGGGCGTAACCGCCGCGACCGCACTGGAATGGCTGGCGCTGGTCGAACACGAATTGCTGCTGTTTGCAGGGTTCCTCTTCCTGCTCGGCGCTGTCGATGAACTGTCGATGGATCTCGTGTGGTTCTGGCTGCGCCTGACGGGCCGGGCCGATACGCCTACGCTCAGCCGCCGCGAGATCCACCATCGCCGCCTGGCAGGCCGCGCCGCCGTGCTGATTCCGGCATGGCAGGAAGCGCGCGTGATTGCGGACACTTTGCAGCATGCACTGGCGGTCTGGCCGCAGGATGACCTGCGCATCTACGTCGGTGTCTACCGTAACGATCCGGCGACGCTGGAAGCCGCCGCGCGCGGCGCCAATGGCGATGCCCGGATGCGGATCGTGGTGCACGACCGCGACGGCCCCTCGACCAAGGCCGACTGCCTCAATCGCCTGTACAAGGCCATGCAGCAGGACGAGCTGCGCGAAGGCCGCCCGGCGCGCATGGTGCTGCTGCACGATGCCGAAGACATGGTGGATGCCGCCGCGCTGGCGCTGCTCGATCGTGCCATCGGCTCTTCCCAGTTCGTGCAATTGCCGGTGCTGCCGATGCCGCAAGAAGGATCGCGCTGGGTTGGCAGCCACTATTGCGAGGAATTCGCCGAGGCGCATGGCAAGGCCATAGTGGTACGCAACGCCCTGGGCGCCAGCCTGCCCGCCGCGGGTGTCGGCTGTGCCTTCGAACGGCGCATGCTGTCCGAGATTGCACGCCAGGCCGGTAGCGATGCCCCGTTCGACGAGGAATCGCTGACCGAGGATTACGAACTGGGTGTGAAGGTTGCCGCGCTGGGCGGCAAGTCGCGTTTCCTGCGGGTGCGCGGCGAGGATGGCCACCTGGTCGCCACCCGCGCCTATTTCCCCAGCCAGTTGGGAGAGGCGGTGCGGCAGAAGGCGCGCTGGATGCACGGCATTGCCCTGCAGGGCTGGGACCGGCTGGGCTGGACCGGCGGCCCCGGCGAATGGTGGATGCGTCTGCGCGACCGGCGTGGGCCGCTGTCCGCGCTGGTGCTGTTTGCCGGCTACACCTTGATGACGCTGGCGCTGGTCATCGCCCTGCTCAACCTGGCCGGATATGCCGTGCCGTGGCAGCCCAGCGGCCTGTTGCTGGCCTTGCTGGCGGTGAATGTGGCCAGCTTCGCCTGGCGCGGTTTCATGCGCTTTGCCTTTACCACCACCGAGTTTGGCTGGCGCGAAGGCGTGCGCGCGGTGCTGCGTATTCCCGTGGCCAATGTCATCTCCATCATGGCGGGGTACCGGGCGCTGTTTGCCTACACCAGGACGCTGCGTGGCGAAGCGGCGCGGTGGGAAAAGACCGCGCACGACGCGCATCCCGCGCGTACCATCCAGCTGGAGTGGTCTTCGTGAAGGCGGCGAACACCGCCGGCAGGCGCGGCTGGCCGCTGCTGTCGCTCGGCATCGTGCTGGGCGGCTGGGTGCTGCTGCGCGTCGCCATGTGGGAAACGCCCTTTGCCTCGGCCATCGCGCCGCCTGCGCCCGAAGCGCCGCAGGCCGCTGCAGTGCCTGCGAATCCGGCGCCGATCCCGGCACTCGTTCCACAGCCTGTGGCAGACGACTTGCTGCGCGCTCCGGCGCCCGAGCCGCTGGAGCGCCCCGATTTCGGTATGCTTCCGCCGGCCGACGGCGGCGCGCGGGGCCCGGCCAATCGCGCGGGCCTGCGTGGTGCCGATCGCATTATCGCGCACACCATGCTGCTGGCCGCCGCCTACCGACACGAGAACTGGGCCGCCGACGAAGCGCCGTACAGCCCGGGTGTCGGGCCGATCGCGCCTGGCGTGGTTTACGCGCCCGAGGCCGCCCGCGATTTTGCCGACCTCTCGTCCGGGCAGCGATGGTCGATGGACCTGTGGGCGCTGTGGCGCGAGGATACGACCACACCGATCACCTCGGGCAGGCCCAGCTATGGCCGCAGCCAGGTGGGCGCGGTGCTGCGCTATCGCCTCGATCCGGCTAGTCGTCACGCGCCGCAGCTGCACCTGCGCGTAACCCGTGCGCTGGACGGCGAAAGTGAGACCGACGTGGCGCTGGGCGCATCGGCAAGGCCGCTTCGCGATGTCCCGGTCCGCCTTGCCGCAGAGGCCCGGGTGAGCGAGACCGATGGCGGCACCGAACTGCGCGGCGCGGCCTTTGCCGTCACCGAATTGCCCCCGGTCGCACTGCCCGGCGGCCTGACCGGCGAGGCTTACGTGCAGGGCGGCTATGTCAGCGGCGATTTCGCTACTGCCTTCGTCGACGGACAGGCGCGAATCACCGGCGAACTGGCGGGGACGGAAAACTTCCGCCTCACCGCCGGCGGCGGCGCCTGGGGCGGGGCGCAAGAGGATGCAGAGCGGCTGGATATCGGGCCCAGCGCGGGCGTCAGCTTCCGCCTGGGGCAGGCGCGCGGGCGGGTTTCCGCCGATTATCGTTTTCGCGTGGCGGGCGATGTAGAGCCTGCTAGTGGCCCTGCACTCACACTAACGGCAGGTTTTTGAACGCCGCGCAGCAAGCGCCTTCAACTTGCGGCCTCGTTATATTAGAGACTGCTCATGGACGTATACCTCCCCATCGCCAATCTTGCGGTCAACGGACTGCTGATTGTGGCATTGGGAGCGGCAACCGGCATCCTTTCCGGCCTGTTCGGCGTGGGTGGCGGGTTCCTGACGACACCGCTGCTGATCTTCTACGGCATCCCGCCAACGGTGGCCGCTGCATCGGCCGCAACGCAGGTAACGGGTGCCAGCGTTTCCGGGGTCTTCGCACACAGTCGCAATAATGGGGTCGATTACCAGATCGGCGGGGTAATCGTGGCCGGCGGCATGCTGGGCGCGCTGGTGGGCGCGGGGCTGTTCACCCTGCTGCGCGAGATCGGGCAGATCGATGTCGTCATCAACATCCTGTACGTGCTGTTGCTGGGCACCATTGGCGGCCTGATGGGGCGCGAGGCCTTGCAGGGCGTGTTTCCAAACCGCTTTGGCGGCGGCAAGAAGGGGGCGGCCAAGCGTCGCCACCACCCGGCCATTGCCAGCCTGCCCTATCGCTGGCGCTTCTATCGCTCGGGCCTTTACATCTCGCCGATCGGCCCGCTGATCCTGGGCATAATCGTGGGTATCCTGACCATGCTGATGGGCGTGGGCGGCGGCTTCATCATGGTGCCGGCAATGCTTTACATCCTTGGCATGAGTGCGCGCGTGGTGGTGGGCACCAGCCTCTTCAACATCCTTTTCATCACCATGCTGGTGACCATGGTGCACGCCTTCACCACCCGCGCAGTGGATATCGTGCTGGCCGGGCTGCTGCTGGTCGGATCGGTGATCGGCGCGCAGCTGGGCACCAAGATCGCCAGCCTGGCCAAGCCCGAATTCCTGCGCCTGGTACTGGCCGCCATCGTGCTGGCCATCGCGCTGCGCATGGCCTTCAGCCTGGGCGTACGGCCCGACGAAGTCTACACCGTGGTGCCGCTATGACGGCGCGCGCGGCCTTGCTGGCGCTGCTGCGCCCGATTGTGGCGGCCTTGCTGGCCGTGCTGGCCATGCCCGCCGCCGCGCAGGACGACGAGCCCATCCTCGTGCCCGATATCTCGCAGCACGAGATCATCCTGCGGCAAGGCTTCACCGGCGCCAACCTGCTGCTGTACGGTGCCGTGCTCGACCCCGCCGATAGCGAGGCCGAGTATGACGTGGTGGTGGTGCTGAAAGGCCCCAGCCAGCCGATCCTGGTGCGCGAGAAGGCACGCGTGTTCGGCATCTGGCTCAATTCCGACGACAGCGCCTATCGCTCGGTCCCTTCCTTCTATGCCATGGCAAGCTCGCGCCCCATCCTCGATATCGTGGATGACCGGACGGCAGCGATTTACGAACTGGGGCTGGATTACCTGCAGCTGTCGCCCACGGGCTCGATCGATCCCGAAGAACAGCAACGCTTTGCCGAAGGGCTGGTGGACCTGCGCGAGCGGCAGGGCCTCTATGCCCAGTACGACGAAGGCGTGGAGATATCCGAAGGCGTGCTCTACCGCGCCCGTATCCCCATCCCGTCCAACGTGATTGCCGGGCGTTATGTAGCTGAAACCTTTGCCATTTCCGATGGTCGGGTGATTTCGTCGGCAACATCTGAAGTACAGGTGCTGAAGGAAGGCTTCGAACTGGGCGTGGAAGAGGCCGCGAACGACTATTCGCTGTTCTACGGCCTGTTCGCCGTGTTCCTGTCGGTCGGCATGGGCTGGGCCGCCGGACGGCTGTTTGCCCTGATCTGATCCGCCCGGCCTTGCAGCGCCGCCAGTGATTTATGCGATTTTAACCCCGTTGGGGGTATCGCACCTTGCGTAACCACTTGGCCGCGAGAGCAAAAATCCATGACTGAAATGCCCGGGAACATGTCGAGCTTCAATTCCGTGCCTGCCGCCGATGTCGGCGCGCAGCCGCGTTCGCCGCAAGCCCGGCCCGCCCCGGCTCCCGCTCCAGCGCAGGCAAGCCCGGCGGCTGCCGCGAATCCGGTCACCAATCCTGTGCCTTCCGCCACGCAGGCGCCGCCGCAGGCAACTGCAAAACCGCAAGCGGAATCGGAGCCCAGGCAGGTGGACGAAGAGACCATGGAAAGTGCGCGCCAACCGATCGGCGTGGTGCTGGACATCGCCGGTTCCGGCTCGCAGATCGCGCTGGACCTGGAACGCCTCAACGAATGCATGGATCACCCCGATCCCTCGATCGCGCTGGCCGGGCAGGTCGGTAGCCAGATCAAGATCCGCACCCGCGACGGCTGGCTGCTCGCCTCTGTCCGCAACCAGAAGCAGGATCGCCGCGGCGCAGCGAATTCCGTGGTGGCGAACATCGATTTCATGGGTGAAGGCCTGGAAGAAAAGCTGACCGGCAAGATCCACAGCTTCCGCCGTGGTGTGACGCGCTATCCCATCCCCGGCGCGCTGGTCTATCCCGCCACGACAGAGGATCTTCGCCAGATCTACGCCAGCGACGGGCGCAGCTCGATCCAGGTCGGCACCGTCTATCCTACCAGCGATATTCGCGCCGGCATGTATATCGATGCCATGCTGGGCAAGCACTTCGCCCTGCTGGGTTCCACCGGTACGGGTAAATCCACCAGTGCCGCGCTGATCCTGCACCGCATCTGCGAGGCCGCGCCACAGGGCCACGTGCTGATGATCGACCCGCACGGCGAATATTCCGCCGCGTTCAAGAACTACGGGATGATCTTCGACGTTTCGAACCTGCAGATGCCGTATTGGCTGATGAACTTCGAGGAACACTGCGAAGTGCTGCTGAAATCCAGCGGCAACGACCTGCAGAACGACAAGGACATCCTGGCCAAGTGCCTGCTGGCCGCGCGCAGCAAGAACCGCCTGGCCGCAAGCATGGGCAAGATCACCGTCGATTCGCCCATCCCCTACCTGCTTTCCGACCTCACCGGCCTGATCCAGGACGAGATGGGCAAGCTGGACAAGGCGACCAACACTGCGCCCTACATGCGCATCAAGACCAAGATCGAGGAACTCAAGGGAGATCCGCGCTACCAGTTCATGTTCTCCGGCATGCTGGTGGGCGACACGATGACCGAATTCCTGTCGAAGATCTTCCGCATGCCCGGTGCCGGAAAGCCGATTTCCATCATCGACGTGTCGGGCGTGCCGTCCGATATCACCAGCACCGTGGTGGCCGTGCTCAGCCGCCTGGTGTTCGACTTTGCCATCTGGGGGCGCAACGAAAAGACCAACCCGATCCTGCTGGTCTGCGAAGAGGCGCACCGCTACGTGCCGAACGAGAAGAACGCCGATGGCAACTCGGTGGGCCGCGTGCTGTCGCGTATCGCCAAGGAAGGCCGTAAGTACGGCATCAGCCTTGGCCTGATAACGCAGCGCCCGTCCGACCTTGCCGAAGGTGTGCTGTCGCAGTGCGGTACGATCATCTCGATGCGTCTCAACAACGATCGCGACCAGGCCTTCGTAAAGGCCGCCATGCCCGAAGGCGCGCGGGGGTTCCTCGATTCCATACCGGCGCTGCGCAACCGCGAATGCATCATCTGCGGCGAGGGCGTTTCGATCCCCATCCGCGTGTCCTTCGACAACCTCGAGGAAAGCAAGCGCCCGGCGTCGGAAGACCCGAGCTTCGTGGAACTGTGGAGCGAGGGCGGCGGCGAGGAGGACGCCGTTTACCGCACCGTCCAGCGCTGGCGCGCGCAGGGTACTTGATCCCCTGGTTTTCCGAAGCCGCCTCCGCGGCTTCGTCCTCGGTGCTGTTCGCTCCGCTTCGCTGCGCGGCACCTGCGGCTCGCGCCGTGCGCTCGGTCGGTCGCTGGTCGCGGCCGAGACTTGCACCTTCCTTCGAAAGCCGCGCCAATTCGGGCAGCGCTTAGCAGCCCGCAAGGCCGAACGGCCGCCCGCAGCGGGCGCAGCTTTGCTGCGCGTCTAGCGAGGACGAAGCCGCGGAGGCGGCTTCGCAAAACTAAAGGTCAGGCGTCATCCGTCCCGCCGGATAGCCATCGGCGTGACTGCCTTCCTCGGCCTCCCTCGGGCCGATGGGCAATTCCTTGCGCCAGTTCCAGCGATGGTAGAACCACCAGCCCATGATAAGCCCGCTGGCGGCGGAGACCGGGTAGGACAGCCACAGCGAATCCGCGCCCAGCCAGTCGTAGGTGGCGAAGTAGAAGCCCAGCCGCACCGGGAACAGCGCGATCGCCACGATCAGCAGCGGCACCCACACCGCGCCCGCTGCGCGCATGGTGGCGGTGTAGATCATGGTCACGCCGAAGATGATGAAGTTCCAGCTGGCCAGCAGCTGGATATGCCGGGCGATCTCCACTGCCGGGCTTTCCGGCCCCAGGAACAGCACCAGCACCGGGCGGTCGAACGCGATCAACAGCAAGGTCACCACGCCGGTGAACAGCAGGTTCATCACCAGCCCGGCGCGGGTGACGTGGTGCAGTTCGTCCCACTTCCTGGCGCCGATGAACTGGGCCGCCATCGCGCTGACCGCGCCGCCGATGGCCATGGCGGGCATCTGGATATAGGTGAACAGCTGCATGGTCGCGCCATAGGCGGCCGTGGTCATCAGCCCTTCGCGGTTGACCAGGCCCACCAGCACGATGCCCGCTGCCGCCATCACCGCCATCTGCGCCCCCATGGGCAGGCCCTTGGTGACGATGAAGCCCAACTCGTCGCGCGCCGGTTTCAGGTAGCGCAGTTCTGCCCCGCGCAGCCGCAGCGGCAGGTCCTTGCGATAGACGTAAATGACCATGCCGATGAAGCTGAGCATCGAGGCCACGATGGTCGCCGTGGCAGAGCCGGCAATGCCCATCGCGGGCAGCGGGCCGACACCGGCAATGAAAACGGGGTTCAACACGGCATCGATCAGCACGGTCACGCCCATGAAGATCAGCGGCGTCTTGGCATCGCCGGTGCCGCGCAGGCCCATCGACAGGATGATCGAGACCATGCCGAACGGCATCGAGAGAAAGATCAGCCGAAGGTAGATGAGCGCCAGCGGATAGGCATCGGGGGGCGTTGCCAGCAGGTGCAGCAGGCCGGGCGCGGTCACGAAGCCGATCCCGGCGATCAGCGCCATCAGCAGGGCGCAGAAGCCCACGGCGCTGCCGAAGGTGCGGCGCGCACCGTCCACGTTACGCGCGCCCCACCGCTGGCCGATCATCACCGTGCCGGCCATGCCGAAGCCGAAGGCCATGGAGGCGACGAGGAACATCACGATATTGGCATTGGCGGTGGCCGCCAGCGCCTCTTCCCCGATCAGCCGGCCGACCCAGATCGAATTTACCGTGCCCGACAGCGACTGCAGCACGTTGGTCAACAATGCGGGGATGGAGAACATCAGCAGGGTGCGCGGGATTGGGCCGCTGGTGAGGTCTCCGCGCATCGGCGCCTGTTTCTGCTGCGGTTCGTCGCTCATGTTCCGCGTGTGTCGCCAAAAAGGTGGATGTGCAAGCGATCAGACAGGCGAAAGCCGTGCTCCATGCACAACGGCACCAGCCATTCCTCACGCGCGCGCAGGGTTTCGCTGTCGGTGCCTTCGGGCATCAGGAATACGCGGCTGGGCGGTATCATGTGGGTTTTGACCAGCTTGCGGACCTCGTCGACGTCACCGGGCTCTGCCACCACGAACTTGAAGAACGCGCGCTCGTCCGTCGCCCAGCGATCGAGCATCGCGGGCTTCAACGCGAGGTCAGCCGGGTTGCCGCTGTGCGCCAGCTTGGGGCTGACGTTGTACTGGTCCACGCGGATATCCAGCGATCCGGGCGGATCGATCGTGCCGTTGGTTTCGATCTCCACCCGCATATCGGGCAGGTGCTTCAGCATCTCGGCCAGCTTGCCGGCCTGCATCAGCGGCTCGCCCCCGGTGATGACGAGGCGGTTCTGGCCAAGCACCGCCACGCGCGTGGCCACATCGGCCTCGTCCAGTTCCAGCTGGTTGGCCTTGCGGGCGAAGGTCTCACCATCGCGGTGCGGGCGATTGTCGCCTTCGAAATGCCAGGTGTAGGCGGTGTCGCACCACACGCAGGCAAGGTTGCAGCGCGACAGCCGCAGGAAAGCGACGGGCATGCCTGCCGACGGGCCTTCGCCTTGCACGGAGGCGAAGATCTCCGGCTCTCCGGGAGCCTGTGTGGCGAGGACCAGCGTCATCGTGTCACCCTAATGTGGAGCACATGGAGCACGGTCCTGAGGCAAGAATCCTGCCCTCCCGAAAACGGGCGCAATTGCGAGGCGGGAAGGATGCGGCTGCGGGTCATTCGGCTGCTCTGGCACATTCTTGCCGGAGTAGGAAATCGCAGCCGCTATCCAAGCCGCTCCAACGCCGCTTCCAGACGCGCGATCTCGTCGAGGTGGAAGCTGTGGTCGGCCTTGGCCTTCTCCACCGCTTCGGGCTTGGCACGTTCGACGAAGTTCGCATTGGAGAGCCGCCCTTCGAGCGACTTTGCCTCCTTCTGCGAGGCGGCCAGCGCCTTTTCCAGGCGGGTGCGTTCGGCGTCGATATCGATCACGCCTTCCAGCGGCACCACGAACACGTCGCTGCCCGAACTGACCTGCATCGCGGCCCCGGCAGGCGCTTCGCCCACGGTGATCGGGGCCAGTCGGGCGAGGCGTTCGATGGCGGCGCTGCTGCGGTCGATCAGGCCCTGCGCCAGGGCTGAGGGGTTTTCGATATAGGCGGCCAGCTTCTCGCCCGGCGAAATGCCCAGTTCGTTGCGTGCGCCGCGCGTGGCGGTGGTGAGCGCGATCACCCAGTCGATGGCGTCGGTGGCATCCTTGCTCACCTCGGCGCGCGGGTTCGGCCACTTGGCCAGGATCAGGTCGTAGCTGCGCGGGTGGGCGGGGTCAGATTGAGCGTGCCACAGTTCCTCGGTCACGAAGGGCATGAAGGGGTGCAGCATCACCAGGATCTGGTCGAGCGCCCAGCCGGCCACGGCCTTCGTCTCGGCCTGAACCGGACCGTCCTCGTCCGACTGGAGCACAGGCTTGATAAGTTCCAGGTACCAGTCGCAGAAGCGGTCCCACACGAAGTGGTAGACGGTGTTGGCCGCGGCATCGAAGCGCAGTTCTGCCATCGCCTTGTCCAGCGCCTCCACGGTCTGCTGCACTTCGCCGATGATCCACTGGTTGGCGGCAAGGCGGGCAGGGGGCGCAGTGATCGTGTCGCTCGCGCCGATGCCGTAGGACTGGCAGAACCGCGTGGCGTTCCACAGCTTCGTCGCGAAGTTGCGATAACCCTCGACGCGCTTTTCATCCATCTTGATGTCGCGGCCCTGGCTTTCCATCGCCGCCATGAAGAAGCGCAAGGCATCGGCACCGTAGAGGTCGATCAGGCCCAGCGGATCGACCACGTTGCCCTTGGACTTGCTCATCTTGGAGCCGTCCGCCGCGCGAACGAGGCCGTGCAGGTACAGCTTCTCCCACGGGCGCTCGCCCATGTTGTAATAGCCCATCATCATCATGCGGGCGTCCCAGAAGAACAGGATGTCGAAGCCGCTGATAAGCAGGCTGTTGGGATAGTGCTTGGCGACAAGCGCGTTGTCCTGAGGCCAGCCGAGCGTGGCGAAGGGCCACAGCGCGGAAGAGAACCAGGTGTCGAGCACGTCCTCGTCGCGGGTGAGGGTGACGCCTGCGCCAGCCTTCTCCTGCGCCTCCTCCTCGCTCTCCGCGACGTAGACGTTGCCATCGGCATCGTACCACGCCGGAATCCGGTGCCCCCACCACAGCTGGCGGCTCACGCACCACGGCTGGATGTTTTCCATCCAGTTGAAGAAGGTCTTTTCCCACGTCGCGGGGACGATCTCGATCTCGCCCGATTTCACCGCCTCGATGGGCTTCTTCGCCAGTTTTTCAGCATCGACATACCACTGGTCGGTCAGCCACGGCTCGATCACCACGCCGCCGCGGTCACCGAAAGGTGTGGCGATGGTGCGCGGTTCGGCGTCGAGTTCGATTTCCTCGCCCTTCTTGGTCTTGGACTTGTGCAGCACAAGGTGGCCGCTGTCCTTCAGCATCTCCACCACGCGCTTGCGCGCATCGAAGCGGTCGAGGCCGACCAGCTCGTCCGGCACCAGCCCGTCTGCGGTCTGGCACACGGCGGCATCGGCATCGAGCATGTTGAGCATGTCAGCCGGAGCGATGCCGGCGCGCTTGCCCACTTCGAAGTCGTTGAAATCGTGCCCCGGCGTGATCTTCACCGCACCCGAACCCAGTTCGGGGTCGGCGTGTTCGTCCGCCACGATGGGAATCTCGCGGCCCGTGATCGGCAGTCTCACCTTGGCGCCGCGCGCCACCAGGTCCTTGTAACGCTCGTCATCGGGGTGCACCGCCACGGCCATGTCGGCCAGCATGGTTTCGGGCCGGGTGGTAGAGACGCGGATTTCGCCGCTGCCGTCGGCCAGCGGGTAGATGAAGGTCCAGAACGAACCCTGCACGTCGCGCGTTTCCACCTCTAGGTCGGAAATCGCCGTTTTCAGCTTCGGGTCCCAGTTCACCAGCCGCTTGTCGCGGTAGATCAGCCCGTCGTTGTAGAGGTCCACGAACACCTTGAGCACGGCGCGCGTGAAATGCTCGTCCATGGTGAACTGCTCGCGGCTCCAGTCCATCGAACAGCCCAGGCGGCGCAGCTGGCGCGTGATCGTGCCGCCGCTTTCCTCTTTCCACTCCCACACCTTGTCGATGAATTCCTCGCGGGCGTAGTTGGTGCGCTTGTCCTGCCGCTCTTCCAGCTGGCGCTCCACCACCATCTGCGTGGCGATGCCGGCATGGTCGGTGCCCACCACCCACAACGCATCCTTGCCGCGCAGGCGTTCGTAACGGATCACGATATCCTGCAGCGTGTTGTCCAGCGCGTGGCCGATGTGCAGGCTGCCCGTCACGTTGGGCGGCGGATTGACGATGGTGAAGGGTTCGGCATTGGGGCGATCCGGGCGGAACGCGCCGGTCCCTTCCCAGTGGGAATACCATTTCGCCTCGATGGCGGCGGGATCGAAGGTCTTTGACAGTTCGCTGGTCATGGCAGAGGCCACTGCCACCGCTTTACCCCAAGGGCAACACGCTAGAGCCTTGCTGCGCGCGCCTTTTGTCCGCATAGCTGCACACAATGCGCGAATGGGCCGAATTCACCATCGAGGAGTCCGGGGGGCGGGCCACCGTGGTCGTCACCGGGCCCCTGCTGGTGTCGAGCATCGGCAAGCTCGACCCCGAATTGCGCGCCATCGACGAATCGGTACAGGCCATCGACATCTCGAACGCCACTCCGATCGACACCGTCGGTGCGTGGATCGTGTTTCGTTTTGCCAAGCGTACCGGGGCCGACATCATCGGTGCCAGCGAACAGGCCGAAGTGTTGCTGGATGCGGTGGAGGGCTGCGAGAGCGATGCCGAGATCGCTCCGCCACCGGCGCGCAGCTTCGGGCAGATTTCCGAACTTGTCGGCATCAAGGTGATCGAATTCCTGAAAGGCGTGGTCGCCTCGATCGGATTCCTTGGCAGCGTGCTGGTCGCCTTTGCCAGCCTGCTGATTCATCCGCGCCGCTTCCGCCTGAAGGCGCTGGTGCGGCAGATGGAGCTGGTAGGCGTCACCAGCCTGCCGATCATCGGCCTGATGAGCTTTCTGATCGGTATCGTCATCGCCCAGCAGGGCGCGGTGCAGTTGCAGCAGTTCGGCGCGGAAACGCTGACGGTAAACCTGGTCGGGCGCATTACCCTGCGCGAACTTGGCGTGCTGATGACGGCGATCATGGTCGCGGGCCGATCCGGCTCTGCCTTCGCCGCGCAGCTGGGCACGATGAAGCTGACCGAGGAAATCGACGCCATGCGCACCATCGGCGTTTCACCGATGGAAGCGCTGGTGATCCCGCGCATCATGGCCGCGATCCTGATGATGCCGCTGCTGGGCTTCTTCTCCTCCTGCGTGGCCATTATCGGCGGCGCGGTGATCGGCGATGTCATGCTGGGCATCCCGTTCTGGACCTTCCTCGCCCGCATCCAGGAAGTGGTGCCGATCCACGATTTCTGGGTGGGCATGGTAAAGGCCCCGGTGTTCGGCCTGATCGTGGCGATGGCCGGCTGCTACCAGGGCATGCAGGTGAAGGGTAACGCCGAGGAAGTGGGCCTGCGCACCACTGCGGCGGTGGTGCAGGCGATCTTCATGGTGATCGTGCTCGATGCCTTCTTCGCCGTGTTCTTCGAACGGATCGGCTGGATATGAGCGAGGAAAACGACTTCCCCATCCGTATCCGCGGGCTGACCAATGCCTTCGGCGACTTCGTGGTGCACGAAGACCTGGACCTTGACGTGCGGCGCGGAGAGATCCTGGGTGTCGTGGGCGGTTCGGGCACGGGCAAGAGCGTGCTGATGCGCTCCATCATCGGGCTGCAGCACCCGCAGGCGGGCGACATCGAGGTGTTCGGACAGAACATGACCGACGCCGAGCCTGACGAGGAACTGGGCGTGCGCAACCGCTGGGGCGTGCTGTTCCAGGGCGGGGCGCTGTTCTCCACGCTTACCGTGGCGGAAAACGTCGAAGTGCCGCTGAAGCAGTACTACCCGGAGCTCAGCCAGCAGCTGCTGGACGAGATCGCCCGCTACAAGGTGGTGCTGACCGGACTGCCGGAAGACGCGACGAGCAAGTATCCGTCGGAACTGTCGGGCGGGATGAGGAAGCGCGCCGGCCTGGCCCGCGCGCTGGCGCTGGACCCGGAGCTGCTGTTCCTTGACGAACCGACGGCGGGCCTCGACCCCATCGGCGGGGCAAAGTTCGACGAACTGACCCGTGAGCTGACCGACACACTGGGCCTGACGGTGTTCCTCATCACCCACGATCTCGACACGCTCTACGCCATTTGCGACCGCGTGGCAGTGCTGGCGGACAAGAAGGTGATCGCCGTGGGCACGATCCCGGAACTGCTCGAAATCGACCACCCGTGGATCCAGGAATATTTCAACGGCCCGCGTGCGCGTGCGGCCACTGCAACGCACGAGCGGGGGAAAGCGTTGGACAAGAACACCGGCGGGGAGGCATAGTCCAGACAGATGGAAACACGGGCAAACCATATCTGGGTAGGGGCCGTCACCCTGCTGCTGCTGGCAGCGGCGGCGGGCTTCTTCATCTGGCTGGCGCGGTTGGGAGACCGTGACAACAAGGAATACGACATCTTCTACGAACAGTCCGTGGGTGGCGTCGCGGAAGGCTCCGTCGTCACCTATTCGGGCGTGCCCGTGGGGCAGGTGGCGGATATCTCCATCTGGGAACGCGACCCGGAATTCGTGAAGGTGCGGATCACGGTGGATGGCGATACGCCGATCCTGGTTGGCACCACCGCCAGCATTTCCGCCAGCTTTACCGGCGTTGCCAACATCAGCCTGGCCGGTGGCCGCTCCAGCCAGCCGCCGATCACCTGCGAAACCACCGATTGCCCCGAAGGCGTGCCGGTGATCCCGCCGTCCGACAGTGCGGTGGGCGAAATCCTCGCCTCTGCGCCACTGCTGCTGGAACGGCTGGCCACGCTGACCGATCGCCTCACCCGGGTGCTGGACGACGACAACCAGAATTCGATCGCCGGCATCCTGCGCAACACCGACACCATCAGTGCCGAACTGGCGCGCAGCTCGCCCGAAGTGCAGCGCACCATGCAGGAACTGCAGCTAACCCTGGCGCAATCGACGGAAACGCTGGCCGCTTTCGAAGACACGCTGGAAACCACCGACGCGCTGCTGGAAACGCAAGGGCCCGCCATCGCCACCGAACTGCGCGAGACACTCGCCTCTGCCCGCGTGGCAGCGGATTCGCTGGAAACCACGCTGGCCAATGTCGAACCGATTACCCAGCAGTTGAACCAGGACACGCTGCCTGCGGCCACGGCCACCTTGCGTGACTTGCGGCAGACCAGCCAGAACCTGCGGATGATGACGGAACGGCTGGAATCGGAAGGTGCAGGCTCGCTGATCAGCGGCCCGGCACTGCCGGATTACGAGCCTTGAGGCGGGGGAGCATGATGATGACCAAGACCAAGATCCTCGCCGCCGCGGCTACGCTCGGCCTGCTGTCGGGCTGCATCAGCCTGGGCTCCGAACCGCCCGAGCAATTGCTCACGCTGACGCCGGCCGCAAACATTCCCGCGGGGGCGGCCGCCGAAGGCGAAGCCGCCGCCGCGCTGGCGGTGCAGGTGCCCTCGGTAACGCAGCGCCTGAATGTCACCCGCGTGCCGGTAACCACCAGCGACAGCTCGCTGGCTTACCTTGCCGATGCCTTCTGGGTGGAAAAGCCGGCCCAGCTGTTCCGCAACGTGCTGGCCGAAACCATCCGCGCCAAGGGCAACCGCCTGGTCGTGGGCGGTGGTGAGCTGGAATATGTCGCGCGCACACAGCTGACCGGCCAGCTGGTCGACATGGGCTACGATGCCGCCAGCGGCAATGCCGTGGTGCGATATGACGCGGTACTGGAAATGCCCGACGGCACGATCCGTACCCGCCGGTTCGAACACGCCGTACCCGCCTTGCCCGAAGCAAACGACGTGGGCGCCGCGCTGAACGAAGCGGCGAACGTGGTGGCAGACGAAGTCGCGGAGTGGGTAGGCTGAGCTAGCCCCGCGCTGCCTCGGCAAACCGGGCGGCCTGCCTGAAGGCTTCCAGCCTGGCCTTGCGCGCGTCCTCGGCCTCGTAATCCCAGCCCCACAGCTCGGCCTGCCAGTCTTCCTCCAGGTTCGCGGCAGCGAACAGCGCGTCCACGTCGGCGCCCTGTTCCAGCACGGCCAGCGGCACCACCAGCGATGCTGCGATGGAGGCCAGCGTCACCAGCGCGGCGAGGGTGAAGTCGTCCTCTTCCTCCAGCCGCTGGCGCAAGGCGGAAAGGCTCTCAGCCGATTGCGGGCGGTGGATTATGCCGCTGGCGCGTTCCAGGGTGATGCCGTGGGCCGCCTCGCAGGCGCTGACGAGGGGTTCCCAAACGTCCTGCTGGCGCTTCCACAGCGGCTCGTCCGGATCGGCGCGATAGCACAGGGTATCGGTCTCTGCGTAAGATAGCAGCTTGGCCACGTGGCCGGTGCGGTCGGGGCGGACCATGTCGATAGCGAAATCGGCGATGTCGCGGTGGACAAAGCTTTTCGGCTCGATCTCTTCGCCCTGCGCGGCGAATTCGGCGGCCACCAGTTCTGCCGCTGCGCGCGTGGGCAGCAATTGCGCGGCGCGCCCTTGTGTGCGAATCGCGCGGCCATCCAGCAGCACTTGCCAGCCGCCGTCGCGCTGCTCGACCGAAACCTCTTTCCAGAACCGCTTCATCGGCGCCGATCGTGCTTGTCGTTGGTGCTCCACAGGCGGGCCAGCAGGGTGGGGGTAAGGAAGGTCTCGATCATGCCCAGCACCAGCAGCACGTAGCCCGCCCAGTCGGGCAGCGGCAGCGCCCCGTTGAACACCGCGATCCCGGCCAGGATCATCACCACGCCGGCAATGCGCATGGCGTTGATCAGCATGAAGCGCCCCCTGGCGCGGGCTTCGGCGGCTTCGCGATCATCCATCGATCAGTCTCTCCAGTTCGGCCATATCGTTTGCCACGGCGACGGCCCCTGCCGCCAGCAGTTCGTCCGGCTCGTGATAGCCCCACGATACGCCGATGGCGCGCACGCCTGCCGCATGCGCCATCTGCACGTCGAACACCGTGTCGCCGATCATGCAGGTCGTATTGGGCTCTGCCAGCACGTCTGCCATGGCCGCTTCCAGCATGGATGGATGGGGCTTCGACGGGTGGCGATCTGCCGTGTGGGTGGTGGCGAACAGGTCGCTAAGCCCGTGCGTCGCCAGCGTGCTCGTCAGCCCGCGGTCGGACTTGCCGGTCGCTACGCCCAGCGTCCAGCCGCCAGCGTGCAGGCGGTGCAGCAGGTCTTTCATGCCCTCGAACAGGGGTTCGCGCAGCGATCCGTTCTCGCGCGACTGGCGAAAGGCGTGCTTGTAGGCCTGCACAACGGCCATCTGGCTCTCTTCGGGCAGGTCGGGCGCAAGCTGGCGGATCGCCTGCGGCAGGCTGAGGCCGACGATGCGGCGCACCTGCACCCGGTGGGGCAGGGGCTCGCCCACTTCGGCAAAGGCGGCTTCCATCGCGTTCACTACGCCGGCCTGCCCGTCGCTGAGCGTGCCGTCGCAATCGAAGACGGCGAGCCGGATAGTCACTTGCGGCGGCCCTTTGGCTTGGTGCCTCTCGGCTTGCCGCGCTTCTTGCCATCGGGCGCGCCGCGGGCCTTTCGCTCGCCGCGCCGGGCCTTGCGGTATTGCTTGGCATGTTGGCGCGCGGCCTGCTTCTTTTCTTCCTGGCTGCGCTCTGGCGGCGGGGTGGCGACAGGGCCGGCATCGCTCATCGCGGGATCGAAGCCCAGCTGCTCCATGCTCTGGGCGAAGTGTTCGGGCAGATCGGCAGTCACGTCCAGCGTCTGACCGCCGGGGGCATCGATGATCAGGCGGCGGGCGTGCAGGTGCATCTTGCGGCTGATGCTGCCAGTCAGGAAGGCATCCTGGCCGCCGTACTTGCCATCGCCCACGATGGGGTGGCCGATCGCCGCCATGTGCACGCGCAGCTGGTGGGTGCGCCCGGTAAAGGGCTGCAGTTCCACCCAGGCGGCGGCGTTCCCGGCGCGTTCCACCACGCGGTAGACCGTCTTGGCGGGCTGGCCGTTATCCATGTCCACATGCATCTTCTCGCCGCCGCTGCCCGGCTGCTTGGCCAGCGGTGCCTCGATCGTGCCTTCGTGGATGTCGGGCACGCCCACCACCAGCGCCCAGTAGATCTTCTTGGCGCTGCGCCCGGAAAACCGTTTGGAGAAAAAGGCCGCGCTGCCCGGCGTGCGGGCGACCAGCAGGATGCCGCTGGTATCCTTGTCCAGCCGGTGGACCAGCCGCGGGCGTGGCTCGTCCTCGCCGGCATAGGCATCCAGCAGGGCATCGACGTGGCGCGTGGTCTTGGTGCCGCCCTGCGTGGCAAGGCCCGGCGGCTTGTTGAGCACCAGCGCCGCCTTGGTGCGGGTGATGAGCATGGCTTCGGCCAGCGCCTCGTCTTCGGGCGTCAGTTCGCGGCGCTTGCGCTGGGTGCGGGCGGTATCCTCTCCGCCCGGCGGCACGCGCAGCACCTGGCCGGTGCTCAGTCTGTCGTCCACCTTGGCGCGCTTGCCATCCACGCGCAGCTGCCCGGTGCGCGCCCAGCGGCTGACCGTGCCGAAGCCGACTTGCGGCAGGTGGCGCTTGAACCAGCGGTCCAGCCGCACGCCGTCATCGTCTTCGCCGACGGTAAACTGGCGGACTTCATCGGCAGGCTTGCTCATGAGAACAGCCGTGTAACGGTAAGGCCGAAGACCAGGCCCGTAACGCCCAGCCCGATCGACAGCATGATATAGAGCGCCGCGAACAGCAGCTGCCCGCGCTGGATCAGCATGGCCAGTTCCAGGCTGAAGGCGCTGAAGGTGGTGAAGCCGCCCAGCAGGCCCACGCCCAGAAGCAGGCGCAAGTGGTCGCCGCCCTGGCCATAGCGGGCAAGCCAGCCGGCCAGCACGCCCATCAGAAGGCTGCCGATCGCGTTCACCGCCAGCGTGGCCCAGGGAAAGGTGGTAACGGCCTGCACGCCCATCCAGTGCGTCAGCAGGCGCCCAAGCTGGTAGCGCAGCAGCGCACCGGCCCCTCCGCCAAGGGCAACGAAGGCGGAGGCATATAATTGCGGAGTAGCATTCGACATGGGCGCTGCCTTAGCCGTGCTGGCGGGCATGCGGAACCCAAAAGCTAAGCCTCGCCTTGCTTTTTGCCAGCGATTCGCCTATCTGCGCACTCGTTCAGTCGATCCTGTGCAGGATTCGACGCGTTTTTCGTTTAATTAAGTGGTGCATCCCGCGCCTGATCGCAGCGGGCTCTCGCCATTGTCGAGATTGGAAAAGGTGGCTTAGATTTATGCAGATCATCGTTCGCGATAACAATGTGGAGCAGGCCCTGCGCGCGCTCAAGAAGAAGCTGCAGCGTGAGGGGGTGTATCGCGAGATGAAGCTGCGCCGCCACTATGAAAAGCCGTCAGAAAAGCGTGCGCGTGAAAAGGCTGCCGCCGTTCGCCGCGCCCGCAAGCTGGAGCGCAAGCGCGCAGAGCGTGACGGCGTCCGGTAAGACGGGCGGCAATAGCGCCGGATTTCAGGCTCACGAAGCTTGAAAGCACATCGCAGCTAAGCCAAAGGGGCGTGGAAACATTTTCCGCGCCCTTTTCGTTTGGCGCGCCAAACTTTGACAGGATCATATCACCATGGCCGAAGTCACCCGCGTACCGCTGCAGCCGATTGCCAAGGGATCGCTCACCAAGCTCTGGCTGGGCGTACTGGTGGCCGTGGTGCTGGCCGTGGCGATTGCCTGGGCCGCCATGCCCAAGGGACTGTCGGTGGATACCGTACGCGCGGGCGAAGGGCCCAATCCCACGGCGGAAGACGTGGTCTTCGTCAACTACACCGGCAAGCTGGCCGACGGCACCGTGTTCGACCAGTCGCAAACCATGCCGCTGCCGATCGAAGGCATCTTCCCCGATGGCACCCCGCTGCCGCTGGGCGACATGATCCCCGGCTTCCGCGACGCGCTGATGCAGACGCAGAAGGGCGGCCAGTACGAGATCTTCATCCCGTCCGATCAGGCCTATGGCGAAGACGTGCCCGAAGGCGGCCCGATCCCGCCCAATGCCGACCTCTATTTCGACATCGAAGTGATCGATTTCATGTCGCGCCAGGACTTCCAGGACCGGGTTGCCGCCTTCCAGCAGATGATGATGCAGCAGCAGATGGAAGAGCAGGGCGCTGGCGAGGCCGGACCCGCGCCGCAATAAGCGCTTTTCGCTGCACAGACCCGCTTGAAGCGCAGCCGCCGCGCGGCTAACGCGAGGGCCATGTCTGTAACCCGAGAAGAAGTCGCCAAGATTGCCAGTCTGGCGCGCATCAGCATGGACGAGGCTGCGCTCGACCACATGGTGCCCGAACTCAACAATATCCTCGCCTTCGTCGAGCAACTGGGCGAGGTCGATACCAGCGCGGTGGAGCCGATGACGGCGGTGATCCCGCAGGAACAGCGCCTGCGCGACGACGTGGTGGATGCCGACCCGCTGACCGGCGGCGGCCGCCGCGACGACGTGCTGGCCAATGCGCCTGTGGCCGAACACGGCTTTTTCGGCGTGCCCAAGGTGATCGAGTGATGAGCGTGGCGAAGAACTCGAACATCCCCGACAGCGGCGTAGCCGCGACCGATCGGGGATCCAGCAACGAATTGCTCTGGGCTCCTGCTTTCGCCGGAGCGCACGGAAAGACGAGATGACCGATTTCACGCAAATGGGCCTGAAGGCCATCCGCGACGGCGTGGCCGCCGGCGACTTCACTGCGCGCGAAGTGGCCGAAGCGCATAACGATGCCGTTGCCGCCGCGAGCGAACTCAACGCCTTCATCGTGGCCACACCCGACCACGCGCTGGCCGCTGCCGACAAGGTTGACGCCGCGCGCGCTGCCGGGGAAGAACTGGGCCCGATGGCCGGTGTGCCGATCGGCATGAAGGACCTGTTTGCCACCAAGGGCGTGCAGACCGCTGCTGCCAGCCACATCCTGGAAGGGTTCAAGCCGCCTTACGAAAGCACCGTCAGCCAGAAGCTGTGGGATGCCGGCGCGGGCATGCTGGGCAAGCTGAACATGGACCAGTTCGCCATGGGCTCGTCCAACGAGACCAGCTATTTCGGCAATGTCGCCAGCCCGTGGAAGAAGCTGGGCAGCAATGCCACGCTGACGCCGGGCGGTTCCTCGGGCGGTTCGTCAGCTGCCGTGGCCGCGCGGCTGTGCCCGGCGGCGACCGGTACCGACACCGGCGGTTCGATCCGCCAGCCCGCCGCGATCACCGGCATTACCGGGATCAAGCCGACCTATGGCCGGTGCAGCCGCTGGGGCATCGTCGCCTTTGCCAGCTCGCTCGACCAGGCTGGCCCGATGGCGCGCAGCGTGGAAGACTGCGCGATCATGCTGGGCGCGATGGCGGGTTTCGATCCCAAGGATTCGACCAGCATCGATGCCCCGGTGCCTGATTGGGCAGGCGCGCTGGATTCCAACCTCGAAGGCAAGACCGTGGGCATCCCGCGCGAATACCACGTGGACGGCATGGACCCGGAGATCGAGGCAAGCTGGGAACAGGGCAAGCAGTGGCTGCGCGATGCAGGGGCCAAGGTGGTCGACATTTCGCTGCCGCACACCAAATATGCGCTGCCCGCCTATTACATCATCGCCCCTGCCGAAGCGTCCTCCAACCTCGCCCGTTATGACGGCGTGCGCTACGGCCTGCGCGACCTGCCCGAGGGCGCTGGCTTGCAGGACATGTATGCCGCCACCCGTTCCGACGGGTTCGGCGACGAGGTGAAGCGCCGCATCCTGATCGGCACCTATGTGCTCTCGGCAGGCTTCTACGATGCCTATTACACACAGGCACAGAAGGTGCGCACACTGGTGCAGAAGGACTTCATGGACGTCTTCGAACAGGTGGACGTGATCCTGACGCCGACCACGCCGACGGCAGCCTTCGCGCTGGGCGAGAAGACCGACGATCCGCTGTCGATGTACCTGAACGACGTGTTCTCGGTTCCGGCATCGCTGGCAGGCCTGCCCGCCATGAGCGTGCCCGCCACGCTGACCCAGGACGGCCTGCCGCTGGGCCTGCACCTGGTGGGCAAGCCGATGGACGAGCAAGGCGTGCTGAACGCCGGCCTCGCCATCGAACAGCGCGCCGGGTTCACCGCGCAGCCGGAGAAGTGGTGGTAGCGATGGGGATGCTAGGGCTACACATCGCTCTTGACGAGAGTGAATTGCAGCAGTTAGTGAATTGCAGCAGTTGCGAACGGTCTCCAAAGCAGGGCTGTTTGACCATATCGCAGAAGAGCTTGAGCAATCGAAATTCGGAACAGATGATTGTTGCGAGACTGATCGTGCGTGGGCCTACATTCACTCCGCTCTGAACCTGACTGATCCCGATGGACCGCTGATTTTTAGGGTTGCGGAACAACCGGGCTTTCTTGATCGCCTTCTTGGAAAGAAGCCGCAGGAATTTGAGCGTCGGCCCGCACAAATGGCATTCCTCGGCGAAGAGCAACTTCGAAATGACGAAAATGGCACCGTTGGATTGATGACGAGTTCAACGGTAGCATTGGTGGCTGAAGACTTGGAGCGCATATCTCCGAATGACCTTGAGAGGGGATTGCGCGCCGCACTCGTGAAATTCGGCGCGTCAGGAAGTGCAGACAATGCCGTAGAATATTGGCAGAGTTGGTATTCCGGTCTGGTCGATTTTTTCCGCAAGGCGGCTTCAAACGGCAAGAATGTGATTTTCACAGTGAGCTATTAAGATGAGCAATTATCGAGTACACGGCGCAACGGGCGAATGGGAGGTCGTGATCGGCCTTGAAGTCCATGCGCAGGTCACCAGCAAGGCGAAGCTGTTCAGCGGCGCCTCCACCGCTTTCGGGGCAGAGCCCAACAGCCAGGTCTCGCTGGTCGACGCGGCCATGCCCGGCATGCTGCCCGTGCCCAACCGCGAGTGCATCCGCCAGGCCGTGCGCACCGGCATGGCGATCGAGGCGCAGATCAACACGTGGAGCCGCTTCGACCGCAAGAACTACTTCTACGCCGACTTGCCGCAGGGCTACCAGATCAGCCAGCTCTACCACCCGCTGGTGGGCGAGGGGCAACTGGTGATCGAAGCCGACGAGAAGGCCGGCATTCCGGAAGACAAGGTGATCCGCATCGAGCGTATCCACGTGGAGCAGGACGCAGGCAAGCTGATGCACGACCAGCATCCGACCATGTCCTATGTCGACCTCAACCGCACCGGCGTGGCGCTGATGGAAATCGTCAGCCGCCCGGACATGACTTCGCCCGCCGAAGCCGGGGCCTATATCCGCAAGCTGCGCTCGATCCTGCGCTATGTCGGATCGTGCGACGGCAACATGGAAGAAGGCTCCATGCGCGCCGACGTGAACGTGTCGGTGCGGCGCGTGGGCGATACCGAGCTGGGCACCCGGACCGAGACGAAGAACGTCAACTCGGTGCGCTTCGTGATGCAGGCGATCGAGCACGAGGTGCAGCGCCAGATCGACGTGATCGAGGACGGCGGCACGGTGGTGCAGGAAACCCGCCTGTTCGACCCCAACACGGGCACCACCCGCTCCATGCGCAGCAAGGAAGACGCGCACGACTATCGCTATTTCCCCGATCCCGACTTGCTGCCGGTGGTGCTGCACGAGGATTTCCTTGAGGAATGCCGCGCTTCGCTGCCCGAACTGCCCGACGCCAAGCGCGCCCGGTACGAGAACGAACTGGGCCTGACGCCCTACAACGCGCGCGAACTGACCGCCGAAGTGGAAACCTTCGCCCGCTTCGAAACGCTGCTGGCCGCCACGGCCAAGGGCATCGGCAAGCCGGAGAAGGACGTGGCAACACAGGTCGCCAACTGGTCGCTTTCGGTCGCGCCAGGCGTGATAAAGGCGCTGGGCGACGAGGGCGATCCCGCTAACGCCACCGCCGAACGCCAGGCCGCGATCCTCGACATGCAGGCTAAGGGGGAGATTTCCGGCGGCCAGGCGAAGGAGATCTTCGAGATCGTCCTGAAAGAGGGCCGCGAGCCTGCCGAAATCGCCGAGACCGAAGGCCTGAAGCAGGTCAGCGACACCGGCGCGATCGAAGCTGCGATCGATGAAATCCTGGCCAACAACCAGGACAAGGTGGAGCAGTACAAGGGCGGCAAGGACAAGCTGTTCGGGTTCTTCGTCGGCCAGACGATGAAGGCGATGCAGGGCAAGGCCAACCCGGCGGTGGTGAACCAGATCCTGAAGGACAAGCTGGGGTAACTTTCCGCTTTCCGCTTGCCTGATCGAAAGGCTGCAATTACCCCTTGTTTCGAGAGGATCGAGGGGAGCTTTTCTTGAAACGATATCTATTGGCCGCGGCGCTGGCTTGCGGCAGCGTGCCTGCACTTGCGCAGGAAGCGGACGCACCGCAGACCGATGCCGAGTGGATGGCATGGGTGCCGTCTGCCGACAGCGTGAGCATGCCCGAGCTGGCTTACGAAGAAACGCAGGAAAACATCGATAACTACGAGAAGTACTACTACTTCCACCGTCCCGAGACCGATTTCGAGACTGCGTTTGCCGACATCCGCGAATGCGATGCCCATGCGCGCGGCCTGTTTCGCGGCAACCAGAACGTGGATATGGGGCCGGCGATGATCCAGTACGGCATGCTGGGCGGGGCCGTGGGCGGCCTGCTGGGTGCGGCCATCGGCGATGCCATCTATGGCTCGGCGGAAATCCGCCGCAAGCGCCGCATCAACATGCGCCGGTGCATGTTCTTCAAGGGCTATGCCCGCTACGGCCTCGACGAGGACCTGTGGGAAGAATTCAACTTCGAGGAAGGCAACTCCTCGGTGCCGGAGGAGGATCGGCAGCGCATGCTGGCGCAGCAGGCCCTGGTGGCTTCCGGCCCGCAACCCACGGCACAGGAGTTGGGCCTGTGACACATCTCGCCAGAATGACCGCCGCCGCCTTGCTGGCAGCATCGCTTGTCGCATCGCCTGCCGTGGCGCAGGATTCCGAGCCCGTGAATGTCGAACTGGTCCGCGACCGCGACGACGTGTCTCTCGATCCCGCCAAGACCTACCTACTGGTGGAAGCCTCGGCGCCCATCGTCTCCAGCTTCGTGCTGGTGCCGGGCGATGCGGAGCGCGCCGACTGGGAGCGCCAGCGGCAGGAAGAACTGGCCGAAGCGATAGAAGACTACCCGCGCGACCTGCGCCGGTACGAGCGCGACCTGGAATTCTGGGAAGCCACGCGCCGGCGTCGCAACGACAGGCCGTCGCCGCCGGTCGAACCGACCGAGGAAACCTTCTCCTGGCCCGAGCTCGAATCGCGCAAGGTCGTTACCGTGGGTCACCTCAATCGCTTCGCGAAGTCGGACGAGGCATCGTTGTGGCTGCTTGAAGTACCTGCCGGTGAATACCTGTTCTATGGCCTGGGCATGATCGGCTTCAACGATTGCGCCTGCATGGGTTCGGTGCGGTTCGATGTTGCGGCGGGCAGCGTTACTGCGGTGCGAGTCGGTTATGAATTGCTCGATGCACAGGGCAATGTGATCGCCATGCGGCCGGAGGATGCGGATTCGACCGATCTCGCCACCCGCACGGCCATCATGATCGGTGAGCCCAGCCAGGCGGTGTTCGACCCGCGCATTCCGCGGGAAAGGATCGTGGCTGCGGAATTCGCACCGGTGCGAAGCCTGTCAAACTGGTTTGGCGGCACCGTCAACCGCGTGCTGCCAATCCCCGGCGTGATCGATTACGACCGCGACCGTGTGATCGATTTGCAGGCGGAGGAAGCCGCAGCCCGGGCTGCAGCCGAAGCGGAAGCGGCGATGGCGGCTGAGGGCGAAGCCTCGGCAGACGAAACGCCGGCTGGTTGAAGCCCGGCGAACGGGGTAGTGCAGGCCGCATGACGGCCCGCCCCACCATCGTCCTCGTCCACCCGGAGATCCCGCACAACACCGGGGCAGTGGGGCGCACCTGCGTGGCGCTGGATATGGAGCTGGTGCTGATCCGGCCTTACGGATTTACGCTCAGCGACCGGCAGCTGAAGCGTGCGGGGCTGGATTACTGGCAACATGTGCGGCTGAGCGAATATGCCGACTGGCAAGCCTTCCTTGCCGACCGGGACCCGCGCTCCAGCCAGATGTTCCTGTTCGAGGAAGACGCGCCGCGTTCGTTCTACGAGCCGGACTATCCCGAGGACGCCATCCTCGTCTTCGGCAGCGAGACCAGGGGCCTGCCGCCGGCCATCCGTGATGCGTACCGGGAATGCGAGGTGAGCCTGCCGATGCGCTCTGCGCACATCCGCTCACTCAACCTCGCGAATACCGTAACGGCAGCCGCCTACCAGGCGCTGCGCGGGAAGTTCTGAGGCTTTCCGCTCAGCCTTGGCGCTGGGCGGTGAACTGCATCTTGCCGAACATCATTGCCGAGATCGTGCCGGTCACCGCGTCGCCATCCACGGTGGCTTCGCCTTCCAGCGTCATCGGCATGGGCATGGACATCTTCATCGACCAGGTCAGCACGTTGCCGTCGATCTTGCCGTCGTCGACATCCATCGATCCCATGCCGCCCGAAAGCTGGCCGGTGAAGCTGGTGCCACCGTCGCTGGGCACCACGGTGAAGGTGCCGGTCTGTTCGCCCATCGGGGTCTGGGCCACGAAATCGTAGGTACCGCCTACATCGGACATGGAAATTCTCCTTCTCGGGTCGCCTTACAGGCTTTCGGCGTCGACATATTCGACCATGATCGGCAAGTCCGCCAGTTGCGGCTCTACCGTTTCGCGGTCGCCCACCACCACGATGGTGATGTTGCCCGGCTGCAGGTATTCGGCAGCGGCGCCATTGATGGCATCTGCATCCACCGCGCCGTAAAGCTGCGGCAGTTGGACGTGGTAGCGCAGGTCGCGCCCGGCGCGCTCGTTCGACAGCAGGGCGCCCAGCACCTGGCCGTTGGTTTCGAAGCGGTTGGGCAGGTTGCGCACGTTGCCGTCGGTCACGCGCTGCAGTTCGACATCGTCGACCGGGCGGGTGGCGGGGAAAGCTTCGAGATGGCCGAGGATCACCTCGATCGAATCCGCCGTGCGGTCTGCCTGTACCTGGGTGGCGATCCGCAGCACACGCGGCCCCTGCGCATCGGGCAGGCTGGAACGGATGCCGTAAGTCCAGCCCTTCGTCTCGCGCAGATCGCTGTTGAGGCGCGAGAGGAAGCCGTTGCCGAGCACTTCGTTGGCCAGCTCCAGCGCCTCCATCCCCGGCTGCCAGCCGACAAGGCCAGCCGGGCGACCGAGCACGAGGTAGCTGGATGGTGAATTGGGCCGGTCCACCACCACCACGCGCGGCGCGTTGGCGAGCATGGGCGGCTGGTCGACCTGCTTGGCCGGCACCGGGGTGCCCGGATCCTGCCAGTCACCCAGCGTGGCTTCCAGCGCGGCGACCAGCTCGTCCATGGTCACATCGCCCACGGCGGTAATCGTGGCGGTGGCCGGGCGAAGCCATTCGGCGTGTTCTGCCACCATGTCCTCGCGGGTGATCGCGGCGATCACCTCGGTATCGCCAGAGCTTGAAGCGTGGGCGTAGGGGTGCGTCTGGCCATAGACCAGCGGCATGAAGGCGCGGTTGGCCAGGCCCGAAGGAGAGGACAGTTCCTGCGCGACAGCGGCCATGCGCTGGCTGCGCACGCGCTCCAGCGCGTCGGCTTCGAAGGCGGGGTTACGCACCACGTCGGCCAGCAGGTCGAGCGAAGGCACAAGGTTGGGGCTTAGCGCGGTGAGGTAGGCGGGGGTGCTTTCCGCGCCTGCATTGATGCTGAGCGAGGCGCCCAGCGTTTCCTGCGCCACGGCAATGTCCAGCGCGCTGCGGGTCGTGGTGCCTTCGGGAAGCAGGTCGACCATCGTTTCGTGCACGCCGTACTGACCCTGCGGATCGACCACGGAACCGGCATCGAAAGTGAGCGCGAGCGAGACCTTGGGCACCGAGGCGCGGCGCGCCAGCACGACTTCGATCCCGTTGGACAGTGTCGCGCGCTCCACTTGCGCGAAGGTCAGTTCGCCGACCGGAGCGGGCGTAGGCAGCTCGATTTCGGGCCCCGTGCGGGTGACTTCCACTTCGCTGCCGCTGTCGGGTTCCGGCGGCGGGTTCAGGTGTTCGTCACCCCAGCCGCCCATATCGCCGCCGTCCAGCGTGCGTTCCCCCGGCACCACGGCCAGGTTGTAGGCCGGGCGCGAAAGCCAGCGGTCCATCGCCGCGCGCACGTCTTCGGGCGAAAGCGCGTCCATGCGTTCCAGTTCGGTGCGGTAGAAATCGGCATTGCCGGTATAGAGCAGCCCTTCGGCAAGGATGGCGCCCTTGCCGCCGAAGCCCCCGATCCGTTCCAGCGAACCGACGAGGCCAGAGGCGATCTGGGTGGTGGCCCGGTCCAGTTCGTCCTGCGTCGGGCCTTCCGCGATCAGCCGGGCGATCTCGGCCTCCAGCAGGGCCTGCGCCTCTTCCTGCGTCGCGTCGGGGCGCACCTGCACCATGGCCTGCGCCATGCCCAGTTGTTCGTAAGCCTGGTAATAGCCCGATACGCTGGTGGCGAGTTCGGCCCCGCGCACCATGGCATTGTCCAGGCGCGAGGAGTTGAGCCCGCCGAGGATATGCATGCCCACCTGCAGCGGCACGGCATCGGGATGTTGCATGTCCGGCCCGGTCCAGGCGCGGATCAGCAGCACCTGCGGCACCTGGTCGGTCATGGTGTCATAGCGCGGCTCTGCCAGCGTAACGGGGCCGCCTTCGAACTGCTGCACTTCGGGCCCGCGCGAGATGGCACCGAACCAGCGTTCCACCATCGGGCGGGCGGTTTCGGCGTCGATATCGCCGGTGAGGGAGAGCACCACGTTATTGGGGCCGTAATTGTCGATGAACCACTGGCGCACGTCTTCCAGCGAAGCAGCAGACAGGTCCGCCATCGAGCCGATCACCGAGTGGCGATAGGGGTGGCCCACGGGCAGCAGCCCTTCGGAAAGCTGGTATTCCACCAGGCCATAGGGCTGGTTGTCGCCCTGCCGCTTTTCGTTCTGCACCACGCTGCGCTGGTTATCGAGTCGCTCCTGCGTCACCGCGCCCAGCAGGTAGCCCTGGCGATCGGCTTCCATCATCAGCGCCAGGTCCAGTGCGCCGGTGGGCACCGTTTCCACGTAGTTGGTGCGGTCGTAGCTGGTGGAGCCGTTGGTGCCGGTGGAACCGGCGGCCTCCAGCGGAATGTCGAAATTGGGCACGTTCTCGCTGCCGGTGAACATGATGTGTTCGAACAGGTGGGCAAAGCCCGTGCGCCCGCGTGGTTCGGACTTGGAGCCGACGCGGTAGTACACCGTCACCCCCACCAGCGGCGACTTGCGGTCGGTGTGGACAATGGTGGTGAGGCCGTTGTCGAGCGTGAAAGTCTCGTACGGAATATCGACTGCGGCGATAATATCGTCGAGCGAGGCGATCTGCGGTTCGGCTTCGACTGCGGGTGCGGCGGTCGTCTGTGCCGGTGCGGTGGGGGTGGTGGAACAGCCCAGCAGCGCAAAGGCGGCGGCGAGTGGAGCGAGCGTGCGAAGCGCGAAAGACCTTTTCATGTGAAACGGGATAGCACGCTGTCGCCAGAGCGAAACCCGTTTCCTCGGCTGGCCATGCTATTGGTCGATCACCATCAGCCTTTCGCCCATGCGGATCGTCTGCCCGGTTTCCAGAGTGGCGACCGGCGGGCAGTCGGGCGGGGCCAGCACCACGATCGTGGAACCGTGTTCGAACCAGCCCATTTCCTGCCCCTTGGAGAAATGCGCATCGAGGTTCTCTACCCGCTCGCCCGTGCCTCGCACGCCGTGTGCCTCGTCGTACCAGGGCAGGCGAATGCTGGCGACCAGCACGGCGGCAACCGGCACCAGCACCAGCTGCCTGCCCGATCGGTCCAGCCGCACGGTGATCGGCGCGCGCTCGTTCTTGCAGAACAGGCGCTCCACCCGCTTCAGTGCAATCGGGTTCACGTTCCAGGTATCGCCGGAGATATAGCGCAACTGCTTCACCGTGATGTCGTGCGGGGCGTGAAATCGGTGGTACATGCCCGCCGTCAGCCGCAGGGTGACATACCAGCCGCCCTCCAGCGCCGACGCCTCCGCTGCTGAGCCGAGCAGGTCCGCCACGGGATAGGGCATGCCCTTCACCTGCAAGGCAGTGCCGGCTTCGATCCGGCCGAAGGCGCCGACGATGCCGTCGCACGGGCTGGCGATGATGTCCGGATCGCTGTCGAGCGGGCGGGCCCCTTCGCGCAAGGGGCGGATGAAGGCCTCGCGCAGCGACCGGAAGCGCGTGTCTTCCGCATCGCGCATGTCCACGTCGCAAAAGAATTTCCAGGTGGCGATGCTGGCCGCACGCACCGGGGCGAACTCCACCCGCGCGAACCAGCCCATGAAGCGCGTCAGCGCGTGGCGCGGAATTCGGTTGGTCAGCAGGAAATTGACATTTTCCTGACTTAAGAATGTCCGAAAGGTGCGTCCGAACGACATTTGCCGCCCTTAACGGGTGAAAAAGGACATTCGTATGAAAGCCGCACGTGTTCTCGCCGGGGCTGCCGGGCTTGCCTATGGTGCCAGCTGGGGCTGGAACCGGCTGAAGCTGAGCCGCGCCAAGCACAAGGGGCTGGTGGGTCACGTGCGCATGGCGAAACGGGTGGCGGGCCTGCTGCCGTTCTACGAATTCGACCGAGATGCTTTCTTCCGCGCCGACGGAGTGCCCGAAGAGGTGGTCGCCCGGCGCGAGGCGGGTTTCTTCGCCCTGTCCGAAACCTACCGGCAGCGGTTTGCGAAAACCGCTGCGGCCAGCGCAGAGATGCAGGATTCGATCCCCGATATCGCCTTCACCGGCACGTACCGGGTGCCGTTCCAGTTCAGCCGCGTGGTGCGCGAGAACTTGCCTTCGGGCAGCTTCTACCAGTCCAGCGACGGCGTGATGCTGACCGACCTCGACGGCAACCGGCTCTACGATCTCACCGGCTCTTATGGCGTGAACCTGCTGGGCACCGATGCCTACAAGGGCATGATCGAACGCGGTGCGGCCATCGTGGCGGACCTTGGCCCGGTGCTGGGCGGACTGCATCCGGTGGTGGCCGAAAACGTGAAGCGGCTGAAGGCAATCAGCGGGCTTGACGGTGTCAGCTTTCACATGTCCGGCACCGAGGCCGTGATGCAGGCGGTGCGGCTGGCGCGCTATCACACCGGCAAGGACAGGCTGGTGCGCTTTGCCGGCGCCTATCACGGCTGGTGGGGAGAGGTGCAGCCGGGCATCGGCAACCCGGTGCCGGCGGACCGCACCTATACGCTGGCGGACATGAGCGAGGCGACGCTGGAGGTGCTGCGCACGCGCAGGAACATCGCCTGCGTCCTGGTGAACCCGCTGCAGGCGATGCATCCCAATGCCAATGCGCCAGGCGACAGTGCGCTGGTGGATTCCAGCCGCCGGGCGCATGTGGACCGCGAGGCCTATTCGGCATGGCTGGCGCGGCTGCGCGAGGTGTGCACACGGGCGGGCGTGGTGCTGATCGTGGACGAGGTCTTTACCGGCTTCCGCCTCGCCCGGCGCGGGGCCTGCGAATATTTCGGCATCACGCCCGACATGGTCGCCTATGGCAAGACGCTGGGTGGCGGCCTGCCGGTGGGCGTGCTGTGCGGCCGGGGCGACCTGATGAAGCGCTACAAGGACGACAAGCCCGCCGACATCTGCTTTGCTCGCGGCACGTTCAATTCGCACCCTTACGTGATGGGCGCGATGGACCAGTTCCTGCAGTGGCATGCCAGCGACGATGCGCGCGCGGCCTATGGCGGGCTGGACGAGCGCTGGAACGCGCGCGCCGCAGCACTGAATGCGCGGCTGGAGGCGGAAGGCCTGTCGCCGCGGGTAGCGAACCTTTCCACCGTGTGGACCTGCTTCTACACCAGGCCCTGCCGCTATAACTGGATGTTCCAGTACTACCTGCGCGCCGAAGGGCTGGCACTGGGCTGGACCGGCACCGGACGGTTCATCTTCTCCTTCGCCTATGGCGAAGCGGAGTTCGCCGAAGTCGCCGACCGCTTTGTCGCAGCGGCGCGCAAGTTCGAGGCCGATGGCTGGACCTGGAGCAAGGACGGCGTGACCGACACGGGCATCAAGCGATCGATCCTGAAAGAGAGTTTGCGAGCAAAGATCGGGCGGGGGTGATCGGCAAGCCGCAGTTCCCGGTCTGCTGACATATTGCGCGATGACCGTTGCGACCCAATGTGTCTTGCATGACTCTCGCGTCGTTCCTCCTCGTCGCCCTGCTGGTTGTCGGCGGTCTTGCCTATCGCAGCATTTCGCGACGGCTGCGGCGCGAACGATTGCTGGCGACACCGCTCACCCCGGAGCAGCGCGATGTGCTGGAGCGGCTTGTTCCGATCGTCCGCCGGTTGCCGCCTTCGCTGCGGCCAAGACTGGAAGGCAAGATCAACCTGTTCCTCGACCAGGTCACCTTTCATGCATACCAGGGGCTGGAACTTCGCGATGAAATGCGGCTTTCGATTGCCGCGCAGGCTTGCCTGCTGATCGTCAACAGTCCGGTCTGGTACGAGACGATCAGGACCGTGGTGATCTATCCGTCGACCATTCATGCGCCTCGCAACATGCACGACGGTTTTGTGGTCCACGAACAGAATTCGCACCTGGCCGGGGAAAGCTGGCAGCGGGGGCCGGTCGTCCTGTCATGGGACCACGCGCTGCAGGGCGGCCTCGACGCGGAAGATGGCCACAACGTCGTGATCCACGAGTTCGCACACCAACTGGACAGCCTGACGGGGCACACCAATGGCATCCCCATCCTGAGCAAGGGACAGGCTTACGCCGGTTGGGAAAAGGCCATGCTGGACGCCTATCACGATCAGGTGGAGCGGGTGGAAAGCGGACACCATCCCGTGATCGACCCCTACGGCGCGGTCAACCACCAGGAGTTCTTCGCCGAAGCGACCGTAGCCTTTTTCGAGAAGCCTGCTGCGCTCAGGCGTGATGAGCCTGCGCTTTACGCGCAGCTGGCAGAGCTGTTCGCGCTCGATCCGGCGGAGTGGACCTGAAGCGTCGTTGCGCAAGGCGGAGCTGGACTGGCGAGACGCCGGGGTGCCAAACCCCTGGAGCGTCGCCCGAACGCAAGCCGCCTGCGTTCAGCCACTTCGCCCATTTCCCTTGAATGGCGTCTTTCGTCAGCCGCGCGAGGGGCGCCAGGCGACAGCGGCCCTGGCGCATTCGGCGGGCGCCTTGCGATAGAGCATGAAGTCGGTGAACGGATCGGTGATGATCTTGGTCGCCCAGACCACGCCCGTTTCCACGTCGCGGATGATGAACAACTGCACCATGCGGAACACGATCGCGCCCACCCCAAGGATCAACCAGGCGATGCCGAGGTTTTCCAGGTAGCCGCGTACCGTGGTGTGCGGCTCTGCAAAGAGGCCGAACAGGCTCGGCTCCAGCCACAGCACCAGCGGCAGGATCGCCCACAGGCTCATCAGCACCACCTTGCGCGCAAGGTTGTAGCCGACCTTGATCTCTTCCTTGTACTCGTGCGTGGCCTCGTTCACGTGGTCATAGCCCTTGGGCTCGAAGAAGAAATGGCCCGCCTGGCGGCTCGTCATGGCAAAGCCCCACGCCAGCAGGGCGGCCAGCCACGGGTAGTTCCACAAGAGCACGTAGCTCAGCAGGAAGGTGCACGCGCTGAAGAAGTGCAGTGCCTGGTTGATGATGCTCTGGTGGTAATAGCGATGATCGTCCCACCGTTGTTCCCGCAGTTGCTCGCGAAAGCGACCCATGATGTGCTCCGTCCAGGTGAAGAGGTGGGGCAAGCCCCGTTCGGATCATTTGACCCCAGAATTGTTGCAGTTTGCGGTCTTCCGGTAGGTCAGGATGGAGAAATGACCGAGCGGTGGCAGCGGGCGGTTCTCCAGCAGTTCGACCTGGCCGTTGGCCTTCGCCCAGTTTTCGTAGCGCGAATAGGGGAAGTCGGTGCGGAACCCCAAACGCCGGGTGATCGGCATCAGCGCCTTCTCTATCCTGCCGCGCAGGCCGGTGTTGGCGCCGATGCGGGTGGTGATGACGATGTGCCCGCCGGGCTTGGTGACGCGCACGAATTCGTCCAGCGCGGCCTCCGGATCGGGGCAGGAGGTGACGACGTAATTCGCCACCAGCACTTCGAATGCATCGTCGGTGAAGGTCATCGCCTGCGCGTTCATCACCTCCACCTCTTCCAGGTTGGCGAGGCCAAGCTGCGCCTTGCGCTTGGCGATCTGCGCGATCATGCCGGGTGACAGGTCGACCGCCACCAGCCGCGTGGTAGGCTTGTACAGCGGCAGGTTCAGGCCCGTTCCGGCACCCACTTCCAGCACGCGTCCGCCGTCGGGCAGGGCGGCTTCGGCAGCGCCGATGGCGTCGCGCCGACCTTCACGAAAGACGCCGCCGAACACCAGGTCGTAGATCGGGGCCCAGCGATCGTAGGCGCGGATCACGCCGTCGTTCTCGAGATCGGATGTCGTCATTCGTGTAGCCATTGCGCATCTTGCGATGCCTGCGCCGGATTGCGACCATGCGACCGTTGTGTGTCCGCTATGTGATCGGTTGGCCCGTGCGCGCGGCTGATGACTTGTTGCAGGTCAATGTTCCTCTGCCTGGCCGCTGCTAGACGCAGTTGAAACCTTGCACCCGCGCGAGCATCTCTTGCCGGTGCAAAGTTTTCGACGACGGCACGAATTTTGCCGCCCAACAGCCCTTGTGTTGCGAAAATACAACACTATCTGACGGTGGAAAGGATGTGAGGGACAGCCATGAACCTTGAGAAATTTACCGACCGCGCAAAGGGTTTCCTCCAGAGCGCGCAGACCGTCGCCATTCGCAACAACCACCAGCGCATCAGCCCGGAACATATCCTGAAGGCCCTGCTGGAGGACGACGAAGGCATGGCCTCGGGCCTGATCCAGCGCGCCGGGGGCGATCCCCTGCGTGCCGTGCAGCAGGTGGATGCGCTGCTGGCCAAGATTCCCGCGGTCAGCGGGGGCGGGGCGCAGCAGACGCCGGGGCTGGATAACGATGCCGTGCGCGTGCTCGACCAGGCCGAGCAGGTCGCCGAGAAGGCGGGCGACAGCTATGTCACCGTCGAACGGCTGCTGCTGGCTTTGGCGCTGTCGCGGCAGACCAAGGCGAGCGAGGCACTGGCCGACGCCGGCCTCACGCCCGAAGCGCTGAACGCCGCGATCAACGAACTGCGCAAGGGCAAGACCGCCGACACCGCCAACGCCGAAGCCGCCTACGATGCGATGAAGAAGTACGCGCAGGACCTGACGCAGAAGGCCAGGGATGGCAAGCTGGACCCGGTGATCGGGCGCGACGAGGAAATTCGCCGCACCGTGCAGATCCTGGCGCGCCGCACCAAGAACAACCCCGTGCTGATCGGCGAACCCGGCACCGGCAAGACCGCGATTGCCGAAGGCCTGGCGCTGCGCATCGCCAATGGCGACGTGCCCGACAGTCTGAAGGATCGCCAGCTGATGGCGCTCGATATGGGCAGCCTGATCGCAGGCGCGAAGTATCGCGGCGAATTCGAGGAACGGCTGAAGGCCGTGCTCGACGAGGTGAAAGGCGCCGAGGGCGACATCATCCTGTTCATCGACGAGATGCACACGCTGATCGGTGCCGGCGCCAGCGAAGGCAGCATGGATGCCAGCAACCTGCTGAAGCCCGCTCTGGCTCGCGGCGAACTGCACTGCATCGGTGCCACCACGTTGGATGAATACCAGAAGTACGTGGAAAAGGACGCTGCCCTGCAACGCCGGTTCCAGCCCGTGTTCGTGGACGAGCCGAGCGTGGAGGATACCATTTCGATCCTGCGCGGGATCAAGGAAAAGTACGAACTGCACCATGGCGTGCGCATTACCGACGCCGCGATCGTGGCTGCCGCGCAGCTTTCCGAACGCTACATCTCCGACCGGTTCCTGCCCGACAAGGCGATCGACCTGATGGACGAGGCCGCCAGCCGCATCCGCATGGAGGTGGAGAGCAAGCCGGAAGAGATCGAGAGCCTCGATCGCCGTATCATCCAGCTCAAGATCGAGGAATCGGCGCTCGCCAAGGAAAGCGACGAGGCCTCGAAGGACCGCCTTGCCGCCCTGCGCGAGGAACTGGCCAACCTTGAACAGCAGTCGACCGAGCTGACCACGCGCTGGCAGAACGAGCGTGACAAGATCCATGCAGAGGCGCGGATCAAGGAAGAGCTGGATGCCGCGCGCATCGAGCTGGAACAGGCCCAGCGCGCGGGCGACCTCGCCAAGGCGGGCGAGCTTTCCTACGGCCGGATCCCGCAGCTGGAGAAGGCGCTGGCCGAAGCCGAAGGGCAGACCGACAACGCGCTGCTGAAGGAAGAGGTTACCGAAGACGACATCGCCTCTGTCGTCAGCCGCTGGACCGGTGTCGCCATCGAGAAGATGATGGAAGGCGAGCGCGAAAAGCTGCTGAAGATGGAAGATGTGCTGGGCAAGCGCGTGATCGGCCAGCAAAAGGCCGTGGAAGCGGTGTCCAAGGCAGTGCGCCGTGCGCGCGCCGGCCTGCAGGACCCGAACCGTCCGCTTGGCAGCTTTCTGTTCCTTGGCCCCACCGGCGTCGGCAAGACCGAGCTGACCAAGGCGCTGGCTGCCTTCCTGTTCGACGACGACCAGGCGATGGTGCGCATCGATATGAGCGAATTCATGGAGAAACACGCCGTTGCCCGGCTGATCGGCGCTCCTCCGGGCTATGTCGGCTACGACGAAGGCGGTGTGCTGACCGAGGCCGTGCGGCGCCGTCCGTACCAGGTGGTGCTGTTCGACGAGGTCGAAAAGGCGCACCAGGACGTGTTCAACGTACTGCTGCAGGTGCTCGACGACGGTCGCCTGACTGACGGGCAGGGCCGGGTGGTGGACTTCTCCAACACCCTCATCATCCTGACCAGCAACCTTGGCAGCCAGTTCCTGTCGAACCTGACGGACGACCAGAAGGTGGAGGACGTGGAGGACCAGGTGATGGACGTGGTGCGCGGCCATTTCCGCCCTGAATTCCTCAACCGGCTGGACGAGATCGTGCTGTTCCACCGCCTTGGCCAGGAACACATGGCACCGATCGTTGATATCCAGGTGGCCCGCGTGCAGAAGCTGCTGAAGGATCGCAAGATCACGCTCGACCTGACCGAGGGTGCGCGAAACTGGCTTGGCCGGGTGGGATACGATCCGGTCTACGGCGCACGTCCGCTGAAGCGCGCGGTGCAGCGTTACCTGCAGGATCCGCTGGCCGAGAAACTGCTGGCAGGCGAGGTGCCCGATGGCAGCTCCGTGCACATCGAGGAAGGCGACGGCGCCCTGCAGATGACCGTCAGCTAAGGCAAAGCTCGGCTACGCTCAGGTGTAGCCGAGCAAGCTCCTGAGGCCGGGGGCGGAAAATTCCACCAGCGCCTTTTGCGCCTCGGTCAGTTCCTTCGGGATCTCGATACCGATTTCGGACGACAGGTTCTCGCGCGCGGTGCCGCTTTGTTTGCGGTCAGACCCGATACGCACGCGTTCGCGCCAGTCGTCGGGCACCTTGGGCAGGCCCGCCGCTTCGAACACTGTCGTGAAATAGGCATCGCTCTCTGGCGAGCCGAGCGTCTTCACCGCCTGCACCAGGTCTTCGTAGCGCAGCGTCGTGCAGTCGCTGCCCTGCCAGGCGACGGCGTTGTAGGTGAACAGCTCGCGCATCGACATGGCCTTTCCGTGGATGCCGAAGATCATCAGGTTGATGAGCGAATCCACGGTCAGCTCACCGTTCTTCACCAGCACGGAATTGTCGCCGAACTCGTCCGACAGGAAGAACCGCGCGCGGGCCAGTACCCAGCTGTAGGGATCGCGCACGAGGATGATCTTGCGCGCGGGCGCCGCCTCGACGGCCGAGGCATCGGAAAACAGCAGGTGGCCCCAGCTGAGCATTTTGCCCTCGGCGCGAAAGGCATGCTTGTACTGTTGCAGGTTCCCCCACTGGATGAACTGTTCCTTGAAGTGGTCTTCCACCGGCACGAACATGCGCATGATGTTCTTCAGCAGGTGGCTGCCCGACTTGGGCACAGAGTTGAGGAACAGCGGGCGTTCCAGCCGTTCATGGCTGAACTTGCGGTTCTCCTCGTCCAGTGTGTCGGGCTTCAGGCGGATATGGACCATGCGTGGATTTCCTGCGTGGGTTGGGCTTGCGGACAGCGGATAAACGAAGGGCGGCGGGTTTGTCACCCGCCGCCCCTCTTTGGCTAACGATCAGTTGGCTGATCAGTAGCGGACGTTGACGTTCACGAAGAAACGGCGGCCCAGCAGGTCGTACTGCGAGTACAGCACGCCGGTACCGAACTGCTGGATGCCGTCACCACCGACCTGCGACGTCAGCGGCGGACGGGTGTCGAAGATGTTCGACGCACCAACCGTCATACGGAAGCGCTCGCTGAAGTCATAGGTGACCGACGCGCTGTGATAGAACGTCGCCGGGGTGGTGAGGTCGAAGCAGACCTCGTTCGGGTAGGTCGTGAACTGGCGGCACAGGAAGCCATCGATTTCATCCTGCGACAGCTGGTCGAAGGCTTCGCCAACCGACGCATTGCCGTCACCGTTCGCATCGACCGGGGAGAGCTGACGCTCCACATAGTCGCGAATGGTGTCTTCACCGGCATCGCCGATCACGTCCAGGCCGTAGTAGAACGAGAAGTCACCCACATCGAGCTGGGCGTAGAAGTCGCCGACGAAGGTCGGTTCACCCACTTCCTCGCTCTGGTTTTCCGGGAAGCCCTGGAAGACCGAGGTGATGTCGTCGAACTGCCAGGTCATCTGGCCCTGCAGGGTCAGAGTGACGTCGCCGGCGAAATCGTGGATCATGCGCGCGGTCACGTCGACACCGGTCTGCTGCTGGCTGGCGATGTTGACGAAGGAGTCACGCACGAAGGCGATGTTCGACGGGTTACCCGAGTTCCAGAACGGATCGCTGCGGTCGAGGTCGTCGACACGGGCGAACAGCGTACACAGCGGATCGTTCGGATAGAAGTCCGAACCGTAGCAGCCGGCCACCACGTTGAAGGCACCGAAACGAGCGATTTCGCCGGTCACTTCGATGTCGAAGTAGTCGACAGCCAGGCTCATGCGTGTGTTCGGCAGGAAGTCGAACTCCGGCGTCAGGATGACCGAAGCCGTCCACGCGGTGGATTCCTCGGCGTCGAGAACGCCCAGGCCACCACCGGTGATCACCGAGCCGCTGATGCCGGCGCCGGTGTGGTTTGCCGCCACGCCGTCAGCCGCACAGTTGTCGGCAAAAGACTGCGTGATGTCACCGCGCTGCAGCGCCAGGCCCCATTGGATACAGGGGTCGAGGTTGCGCTGCGACAGCCCACCGGTCTGGTCGGCCAGGAACTGTTCGAACAGCGCCGGGGCACGGTAGGAGGTGCCGTAGGTGCCGCGGAAACGCAGCCAGTCGGTCACTTCCCAGTCGGCGCCCAGCTTGTAGGTCCAGTTGCCGTTGCGTTCGTCGGTTGCACCGTCGGAGGCACGCGTTGCCTTCACGTTGGTGACACGCGCTGCGGCGGTCAGGTTCAGGCTCTGGATCAGCGGCAGGTCGGCCAGCAGCGGGATGTTCACCTCGCCGAAGGCTTCCAGGTATTCCGCCTTACCGGCAGTGATGCCAGCGCCGCCGGACTGCCAGGCGTTGTTGGCCAGCGTGATGGCGCCGGGAACGTCGTTGATTTCGTCGGTCCGGAAGTTGGCGCCGAAGGCGACGCCGACCGGCCCGTCACCCCACAGTTCGAACAGGTCGCCGGTGACGATACCTTCGACGTACCACTGGGTGTAGACGGTGTTGCCGGTTTCGGTGTCGGTCAGGAACTCCAGCTCTTCCGGGGTGAAATCGCCGTACATGACGCGGCCGGAATACCAGTCGACGTCGACGCACTGCTTGCCGCCGATCGGCGTGACATAGCCGGAACCCGAGCAAGGCACCGGAGCATCGCTGAACGAACCGCGGAAGTCCTGCGTGGCGATCGAGTCCGCAAGTACGCGCTGGTTGGAATAGTCGCCGTCCGAACGCGAGTACTGGCCGTACAGGTCATAGCTCCACGACGACGAGATGTCGCCGCGCAGGCCCAGCACGCCACGATAGTAGTCGATCGACTGTTCGCTGTCGTACCAGTCGATGAACGCGGTCGGCGAGTAGAGCGCCGGGCCACCGAAGCCCACCGCCAGCGGATCGCCGAAACTGTCGGGAATGCCGAACAGGCCGCCGGTGGTTGAACCGAAGCCGAACTGCCAGACCTGGCCCGAGCTGTCGAAATAGGTCTCGCGCTTGTTGTACAGCAGTTCGGTGTAGACCTCTGCCGCGGGCGAGAATTCGTAGGCCGCATCGACGTACAGGGTGTAGCGGTCGGTGGTCGGGATCAGCGAATCCTGGTCCATCAGCGGGTGGTAATTGTTCTGCACCGCTTCCGAAGCCGCATCGTAGCCAACCGGGTACCAGCCCGGCGGAACCGTCAGCTGACCCGCATCGAGCGGGGTCGAGACGCCGGGGATGTACTGGCCCAGGTTGTCGCCCGGATAGCTGAATTGCAGCAGCGACACGTCGCCGACACCAAGGCTGCCCGGCACGTTCGTGCCGTTGGGCGAGTAGTAGTAGCTGTAGTCGTAGGTCCACACGTGACCCCAGGTGGTGGTGGAGTCACCCTGACAGGCGTATTCGCCGGTGCGCGGGTCGATCAGGTCGGCCCGGGTCTCGAAAGTGAGATCGGTGTAGAAGTTGGCCGTCGGGCAGCCGAGATAGTCGCGGTCGCCACGAGCCAGTTCGTTCTGGCGGTAGTAGTTGCCCGAGACCATGATGTGGCCGCGGTCGAAAGTGGTACCCCAGGTGGCCGAAGCCGCCCAGGTTTCGCCGCCCGACTGCTCTGGAACAGAGCCGAAGAAGTCGAACTCGATGCCGTCGGTATCGGTCTTGGTGATCAGGTTGACCACGCCGGCCACGGCGTCGGAACCGTAGATCGAGGATGCACCGTCCTTCAGGATGTCGACGCGTTCCACGATCGACTGCGGAAGGACGTTGAGGTCGAAGGCCGACACGGCACCACGGGTACCGGCGGGACCGGCACGACGACCGTTGAGCAGCACCAGCGTGCGGTTGGCACCAAGGCCACGCAGCGAGATAGTCTGTACGCCCTGGCCACCGTCGACCAGGAACTGACTGGAGATTGCTGCCGTCACCTGCGACGAACCGGCTGCGATCGGAGAACCCTGGATCATCGAGCCGGTGTCCATCAGGCCCTGACGGACGGCGATCTCGGGATCGACGAGGGGGATCGGCGAGGCCGAGGAGAATTCGTCGCGACGGATGCGCGAACCGGTAACGAAGATTGTGCCGCCAGTAGCCTGGCCGGTGGCGCTGACCGGCGCCTCTTCTTCCTCAGCGGTCTGGGTGTCGGTTTCGTCACCCGTGTCCTGCGCGAAGGCCGGGCTGGCGACCATCGCAACGGACAAGGCTACAGGAGCACATGCGCCCTTTAGTGCTGTTCTAAGCTTCACAGATATATCCCCACGTTGTGACCGAGTCCCATCGGCCTGGTGAATCGGAAATGTCCTGACTCGGTCGCTTAAGTGTCCCCGGGCGACCGAAAAGGCAGTTCTTGCCTGCTACTGACCTGCTTGAAGGTACAACCAGTTGCAATTGTAAACGCCCTTGTTCCACAGATTGTTTCACTCGTGTTGCAGATGCACAACAACGCTGTTGCAGTGCGGTGGTGACATCGCTTGACGCGCCTCGGTGGGCGGTTAGGACGGACAAGCAACATTCGATCCCGAACGGCGGGAGCAGAGAGGAACAATAATGCAGATCGACAACACTATTGCGGCAGTCGTCACCGGCGGGGCATCCGGACTGGGTGAAGCGACCGCGCGCGCGCTTGCGGCGAAAGGGGCAAAGGTTGCGCTGTTCGACCTCAACGAGGAACGCGGCGAAGCGGTCGCCGCCGAAATCGGCGGCGTGTTCTGCAGGGTGGATGTCTCCAGCGAAGAGTCGATCGTAGCCGGTTTCGCCAAGGCGCGCGAAGCGCACGGTCAGGAACGCGTGCTGGTGAACTGCGCCGGCATCGGCACCATCGGCAAGCTGACCCGGCGCGACCGCGAGACCGGCGAAATCAGCCACCTGCCGTTCGACCTGTTCGAGAAGACCATCAAGGTTAACCTGATGGGCACCTTCGGCTGCATGGCCAAGGCCGCCACCGGCATGATGACGCTGGATCCGGTGAACGAACACGGCGAGCGCGGGGTGATGATCTCCACCGCATCGGTGGCCGCCGAAGACGGCCAGATAGGCCAGGTCGCCTATGCCGCATCGAAGGCCGGGGTGAAGGGCATGACCCTGCCGGTGGCGCGCGACCTGATGAACGAGGGCATCCGCGTGAACACCATCCTGCCGGGCATCTTCATGACCCCGATGATGGCGGGCCTGCCGGAAAAGGCGCAGGAATCGCTCGCCGCGTCGGTGCCGTTCCCCAAGCGCCTTGGCCGCCCGGAGGAATATGCCGACCTGGTGTGCTTCATGGTCGAAGCCGAATACATGAACGCGGAATGCGTGCGGCTGGACGGCGCCATCCGCATGCCGCCGAAGTAGGCCTGGTGGCGGAGGGGGAACGCACATGACTGCCTGGCATATCGGCGTTATCGGCGGCTCTGGCCTGTACGAGCCCGGCGCGCTGGAGAACGCGCAGGAAATTGCCGTGGCCAGCGCCTTTGGCGAGCCGTCCGGTCCGATCACCACCGGCGAGATCGGCGGGGTGCGCTTTACCTTCATCGCCCGCCACGGGGCAGGGCACGTCCACTCGCCCGCCCACGTGAACTACCGCGCCAATATCGATGTGCTGAAGCGTGCGGGCGTGACCGACGTGCTGGCCATTTCCGCCATCGGCAGCCTGAAGGAAGAGCTGGCGCCCGGCGAATTCGTGGCCGTCGACCAGCTGATCGACCGCACCCTGAGTGGTGCAGGCGGTCGCGAGCGAAGCTTCTTCGGCGACGGCATCGTGGCGCACGTGCCGCTGGCCGACCCGGTGTGCCCGCGCCTGACGGAGCTTGCTGCGAAGGCGGCGAAGAAAGCCGGCGCCACGATCCACAAGGGCGGCACCTACGTGGCGATCGAGGGCCCGCAGTTCTCCACCCGTGCCGAAAGCCATCTCTACCGCAGCTGGGGCGCCGACGTGATCGGCATGACCGCCATGCCCGAAGCGCGCCTGGCACGGGAAGCGGAGCTGCCCTACGCGCTGCTGGGCATGGTCACCGATTACGATTGCTGGCGCGATCCCCAGGGCGATGTCGACGTGGCCGATATCCTCAAGGTCATGCGCGCCAATGCCGAAAAGGCCCGCGCCTTGCTGGCAGAGCTGGCAGGGGTCCTGCCCAAGACCCGCAGTGCCAGCCCGATCGACACCGTGCTGGACACCGCCGTAGTCACGCCGCGCGAAAGCTGGGACCTTTCAGCAGCCGCCAGGCTGGATGCCGTGGCGGGACGCCTGGTAAAATTCTTTCCGAAAGCGGGCAAATGATGCGTGAAACTTGCAAACCCGCGCAAAGTCCAACAAGGTAGTTGCTTATGCAACCGACGACATCTCTTTCGCAGTTTCTCCCCTACCAGCTTTCGCTGGCCTCCAACGCGGTCAGTGGGCGCATCGCGGTCGAATATCGCCAGCGCTGGGGGTTGAGCATTCCCGAGTGGCGCGTGATGGCGGTGCTGGGCGATGTTGGGCCGCTGACCCAGCGCGACCTGACGCGGCGCACGCTGATGGACAAGGTGGCCGTGAACCGTGCCTGCAAGGGACTGGAAGAGCGCGCCCTGGCAGAGCGTACGCCCAACGAAGCGGACGGCCGTTCGCACCTGCTCGACCTGTCCGATGGCGGGCGTGAAATGTATTCGGAAATCATGCCACTGGCCCGGCAGATGGAACAGCGCCTGTTCTCCGGTTTCTCCGAAGAGGAACTGGCGCTTTTCCGCACCCTGCTGGATCGCGCGAGGAAGCAGGCGGAAGACCTGGACGCGGAGGAACTGGTCGGCGCTTTCGGCATGGGCTGAGTTCACGCCCGGCGCAAGTCGGTTAGGCAAGAAGCAACAAGAAGGCCCCGCCGGGACGATCCCGACGGGGCCTTCTTGTTGGTGTCCGGCTTTCCCGGCCCTAGTCGGCGAAAGCGTCGGAGATCGAACAGGCCGCCGGGCCAAGGATCACGATGAACAGCACCGGCAGGATGAACAGGATCAGCGGCACGGTCATGATCGCGGGCAGGCGCGCGGCCTTTTCCTCGGCGCGCATCATGCGCTCGTTGCGGAATTCGGCGGAGAGCACGCGCAGGGCGGAGGCCAGCGGCGTACCATAGCGTTCGGTCTGCACCATCGTGGTCACCACGCCGCGCACGGCTTCCAGGTTCACACGGTAGGCAAGGTTCTCGAAAGCCTGGCGACGTTCGGTGAGGAACGACAGCTCGATCGCGGTCAGGGCGAATTCGTCACCCAGTTCGGGATAGGCGCGGCCCAGTTCGCGGGCGACGCGGTTGAAGCTGGCGTCCACGGTCAGGCCGGCTTCGGCGCAGATCACCAGCAGGTCGAGCGCGTCGGGCAGGCCCTTCTGGATAGCGGCGGTACGTTTGGCCGAGACGTTGGCGAGGTACAGTTCCGGCCCCTTGTAGCCCAGCACGACCAGGCCGGCGAAGCCCATGAAGCGCTTCATGCTGCCCCAATCGGGGAACATGTCGGTCCAGTAGAAGATCACCACGCCGATCAGGCCCAGCACCACCGGCAGCACCATGCGGGCGAAGATGATGAAGATGGCCAGTTCCTTGTTGCGGTAGCCCGCCTGAGCCAGCTTCTGCTGGATCATCTTGACCTGGCTTTCCTGCAGCACCTTCATGCCCTGCAGGGTGTCCTTCATCTTGTCGGTCGTGTCGGTGCGCCGGGTCAGGCTCTGGCGCTTTTTCGACGACTGGGTGAGCATGCCCGATTTCAATTCGGCACGGCGGTCGTTCAGCGCCTTCACGCGCTTGGCCATCGGGTCCTTCACCGTCACCGCGGCATAGACCGCCATGATCATGGCGAGGGCAGCGATGCCGGCCAGGATCGAGCCGACGAGGATAACATCGACGCCAAGCAGCGTGGGGCCGGATGCGGGAGCGATCATCAACATGGTTCCTGTGTCCTCCGCGCTCAGATCTCGAAGCTGACCATCTTGGCCATGATAAAGGCGCCGATGCTCATCCACACCAGCCCGCCAAGGCCGGTCACGATCAGGCGGTCATCGGTGAAGAAGCCGCCGATGTAGTTGGGGTTGATCCAGTAGATCAGGCCGAACACGATGAAGGGCAGGGCACCCACGATGTAGGCAGATGCCTTGGATTCAGAGCTCATGGCCTTGATCTTCAGCTTCATCTGGGCGCGCTTGCGCAGCACGTCTGCCAGGTTCGACAGCGTCTCTGCCAGGTTACCACCCGTCTCGCGCTGGATGGCGAGGGTAATGACGAAGAACTGGAATTCCGCCGTACCCAGCTTGTCGGCGGTTTCCTGGAGCGCTTCCTCCATCGTACGGCCGATCTTGATGCGTTCGGTGACCGCGCGGAATTCCGCGCCGACGGGGCCGGGAACTTCGCTGGCGACAACGCCCAGCGTCTCGGTCACCGGCAGGCCGGAGCGCAGGCCGCGCACCAGCAGCTCGATACCGTCGGGGAACTTGGCATTGAAATTGTTGGTCCGGCGCTTGATGAAATAGCCGACAATGAAGTGCGGCAGGCCGGCACCGGCCAGCACGCCGATCCCCAGCGACAGCAGTGCCGCGCCCGAGCGCAGGTACAGCAGGGCCGTAACCGTCAGGGCAATGCCCAGCGAGGCATACATGTATTGCGACAGGGTCCAGCCCATGCCGGTGCGATCCAGCCGCAGCTGCAGGGCGGCGAGGCGCGAGTCGGCGCCGGCGCGACTGAACTGCTTGGGCTTGCGCGCGGCAATCGCCTTTTTCAGCTGGCTTTCGACCCGGTCCGTGGTGCTTTCCGAGTGGCGGAAGCGCACGGCCTGCAGACGACGCTGGCTCTCCTTCGACGGGGACGAGCCCGCCATCAGCAGATAGCCCAGGATCATCAGGGTCATGAGGCCACCGGCCAGCAGCAGAATCTGGATAATGCTCATGGAAACCCTTCTTTCAAACGTCGGTCAGTTGCAGTGTCGAATACGCGGGCCGGGGTGGCCGGGCCCGCGTATCGTCAGGCTTACTCGGCAGGTTCTGCCGCGGCCTTGTCCTTCTTGGCGGTGGCCCCGCCCAGCAGCGACTTGAGGTCGAAACCGCCGAGCATGGAGCCCTTCTTGCCGGCTTCTTCGATGCTGGCGCCGTCGTCTTCCGACACGCCCACGATCATCTTCGAGATCTCGCGGATCGGCGCGACCGTCTTCGATGCCTTGTTGGCTTCGACGAAAGTCTGGCCCAGCTTTGCGGCATTGGCCGCGGCCTTCTGGTCGAACGGGATCTGGAAGTTGATCTTGCGTTCGATCGAAGCCTCGAAATCGGCCTTGCTGATTTCGGCAGCACCCGACTGCACCTTGTTGCACACGATCAGCGGGTGGCAGGCCGGAGCGTTCTGCTTGAGCCACGACAGGATGCGGATCGTGTCGCGCGCCGATGCCAGGGTGAGCTCGGTGACCAGGGTCACCACGTTCACGTCCGTCAGCAGGTGCGGGAAGTTGATCAGCATGTTGCGCGGCAGGTCGATCACGGTCATGTCGAAGGCTTGGCGGAACTCCTCTTCCAGCTGCAGGAAGGCGGTGCCGTCCGTCATCAGCGGAGAGTTGATCGGGGCCTCGGCAGACATGATCGCCAGGTTGTCGTTGGCGCGGATCATGGCGCGTTCGATGAACAGGCCGTCGATGCGGCTGGGGTTCTCGATGGCGTCGGTCAGGCCGCGGCCCGGCTCCAGGTCCAGCGCCAGGGCGCCGGTGCCGAAGTGCACGTCGAGGTCGAACAGCGCCGTCGAACGCTGGTGTTCGCTGGCGAACAGCCAGGCAAGCGAGGTGGCCAGGGTGCTGGCACCCACACCGCCGCGCGTGCCGACAACGGCCGTGGCGACATGTTCGTGCTCGCCTTCGCCCTCGGCATTGCGAGGGGAGGAGAACACCGCCTGCGCCTGTGTCAGCGCATCGCGCAACTGGCCGGCCGAAAGCGGTTTCAGCAGGTAGTCGTGGATGCCGCTGGCGAGCAGGTCGCGATAGAGGCGCACGTCGTTCACCTGGCCGACCGCGATCACCACCGTACCGGGTTCGCAGACCTCGGCCAGGGCGTTGATGTCGTTCAGCGGGTCGCCGCTTTCCGACAGGTCGACCATCAGGATGGCCGGGCTTGCGGCGATCGAGAGCGACTGGATGGCGTTACGCAGGCCACCCTTGTTGCACTTCTCGGGCTGCCAGCCCATTTCGATGACCACCGGACGCAGCACGTCGAGCGCGCTTTCGTCGCAGATGAAGGCGGAGAAGGGCTCGCGATTGCCCATCGAACCGGTTTTGAATGGCGAGTTCATGGATCAGTTCCCTTCAGACGAGATTTGCGGAAGGCCGCCGGCGCCGGTCGGCTCCTGGTTGCGGAAGGTCTCGATGGCGCGGTTCGAGCTCATGACGACCGTGTCGCCGGTGCCCTCTGCTCCTTCGAGCAGGTGTTCCGGATCGGCGACCATCGCCGCCAGGTTGCCGTTGACCGCGCAGCCGAAGCCGTCGGAGGTGAAGTTGTCACGCTGGAAGCCGTAGCCTTCCGACCAGTCCGGGCAGCCCGGCACCGAAGCGGTGGAGCGGGTGACGACCACGCGGACATTGCCGGGCTCGACATAACCCTGGGTGATCGGCGCACCGTCGGCCACCAGGATGCCGTAGCGTCCGGCAACCGATGCCACGTCCTCGCGCACGGCGGGATTGGTGACGGCGGTATCGATGGCGACGCGATCGCCGTAACCAAGGTCGAGCGTGGCGAACCAGTCGTTCAGGCGGCTCTGCTCCATGGCATCGAGGCCGGCAGGGCTGGTGCGCAGGTCGAGCACGAAGTTGCTGCGCTCGACAACCGGCTGTTTCACGCTGTTGAGCGAGTAGTTGTTGCCTTCGATGGCGCCCCCGCAGGCAGCGAGGCCGAGGCCGAGCGAGATCGCCAGTGCGGAACTGGCAGCACGTTTGAAGCTGATGGTCATGGCGATCACTCCCCGTTTGCGATGCTGAAGCCGGGCGCGGCGGCCGCGGCGGTATTGGTGGCGCTGCCGGCGGGGCTTTCGCCAGCGGCCAGCGCCGTTCCGTCCTGGTCGGCCACGCTGACCTCCGGTCCGTCAGGTGCCGGGTTCGCGGCACGCGGCAGCGGGCGCTGCGCACCACTGGTGCCATTGGTTTCCTGGCCCATCAGGAACTGCGAAGCAGCCGTGGGCACCTGGAAACCATCGGTCGGCAGGTGGATGTCGCGGTCGTCGACCGGTTCCACCAGGTAAGGCGTGATAACGATAACCAGTTCGGTTTCGCCGCGACGGAAGTCGGTCGAGCGGAACAGGTTGCCAAGGATCGGGATATCACCCACGCCCGGTGCCTGGTCGATCGTGTGCTGTGCGTTGTTCGACAGCAGGCCGGCGATCATGATGCTTTCGCCGGAACCCAGTTCCACCGAGGTTTCCGCACGGCGGATGGTGAGGGCAGGGACCTGGAAGCCGTTCAGCGTGACGGCACCCTGGCTGGAAAGTTCGGAAACTTCCGGACGCACGCGCAGGGCGATACGACCGTTGGCCAGCACGGTGGGCGTATAGGCCAGGCTGACACCGAATTTCTTGTACTCGATGGTGGTCGTGCCCAGGCCCTGTGACAGCGGGATCGGGAATTCGCCACCGGCGAGGAATTCGGCGGTTTCGCCCGAAAGCGCGGTGAGGTTGGGCTGCGACAGCGTGGTAACGAGGCCGCGCTGTTCACCCAGGTCGAGCGCGCCGGCGATGTCGAGGCCGAGGAACTCACCCACACCGCCCAGCGTGGTTTGCGGGCTGTTGGGCACGATATTGGTGCCGCTGATGGTGGTGCCGTCGGGCAGCGTCACGGTGGTTTCGGTGCCCATGCCCAGCGCGCCGGAACCCGGTACGAATGTCTCGGCAGCCGCACGGCCACGGTTGAGGCCGAACAGGAAACCGCCCGTGCCGTCGATCGTGGTCAGGTTGGCGCCGATGTTACGCGTCAGCGAACGGCTGACTTCGGCAAAGCGCACGCGCAGGTTGACCTGCAGCGGCGTGGCCATGCGCAGGCGCGAGATCACGTTGGCATCGTCACCGATGAAGGCCTGCACCAGGCGTTCCGCTTCGGCGGCGTCTTCCGGCGCGGCCACGGTGCCGGTCAGCAGCACGGTATTGCTGCCCATGGTGGCGACGCGGATGTCGGCTTCGGGCATGGCGAGGCTGAGCATCTGGTCGATCGAGTCGATGTTCGAGCCCACGCGGATATTGGCGGACCAGATGATGTCGCCCGCGGCATTGCTGGCATAGACCGTGGTCTCGCCACCGGAGATACCGAAGACATACAGCTGGCGCTGCGACTTCACCTGCACGTCGGCGACAGTGTCGTTCGACACGAAGATGTCGGCCATGTTGCCGGGAACCGTAATCAGTTCGCCGCGGCCGATGGACAGGACGATGTCCTGTGCCGGGCTGACGGCGGACTGGGCGTTTGCGGTCCCTGCCGGCACGGCGGCCAGCGGTGCAAGGGCGCATGCGGCGCTCAGCACGGTCTTGAAAAGGCGGCTTTTCATCGTCTTGCCTTTCGGTGCGTTTCCAGAGGAAATCGTGGGTTTGGTTTGAATCATGGTCATGGCGATCACCGCAGGGTCGACATGCCGACCGAGCCGACACGTGCGCCTTCACCCATGGCCCCGGCCTGGCGGTCGAGCAGGGCACCCGCGCCGCGACCGACGGGGGTTTCGGTGGTGGACTTGCCACGCGTCACGCGGACCGTGGGACCGGTGGGCGCGGCATTGGCCGTGATACCCGGGGTCATCTGCACGGCGGCCTGATTGCGGCCACCGCCGTTGTCGTTGCCGCCCTGCGGGGGCAGGGTGCGACGCTGGAAGCGCGACACGTCACCGCCGGTCTGGAAGGTGGTGGCACCTTCGCCCGGACGCGACATGGCAGCCCGCAGGATACGCTCTTCCTCTTCGGGCGTGGCGTCTTCCGGCAGATCGACTTCGCCGTTGGCAATGGCGCGTTCGAGTTCGGCCTGGTTGTCGGCGATCGAGCGCAGCGACAGGCTGAGCGTGCCGATGGTCTGCGCCACGGCAATCTTCTCGGCAATGCGCGGCGTTACTTCCATCGTCACCGTGCGGAAGGCGCGAACCACGGTGCGACCGTCCTCGGTGGTGGTGGTTTCGGTCGACTGGTCGGTGGCCAGCACGCGCAGGTTGGTAAGGATCGTTTCCGAAGTGCGCAGGGCCTCGCCCTCGTCACCGGTCACGGTCTGCGTCAGCACCATGTCCACGCGGTCACCCGGGAAAACGAAGCCGGCCACACCGGTGCGCGCGGACACCGGAACGGTGACGGCACGCATGCCCGGACCAAGCGCTGCGGCCAGGAAGCCACGGTCACCCGGCGCGACGAGCGAGCCCTGGGTTACCGGCTCGCCGGCAGTAATCGGATGGCGCACCACGGTGCCCAGCAGCGCGGTCATGTCGGCTTCGCCGTCGATGAAGTAGGCGTCCTGCACCAGTTCCTGCGGCCACAGCTGGTAAGCCACGGCATCGGCCGTGATGATGGTGCCGACGGGCAGGCCGCGCTTGGCAACCAGCACCTTCGGGCCGGTCGGCTCGACTTCGGCGGCGGCCTCGGCCTGGGGTGCCGAGGCACCGGCGAACATGCTGCGGGCAAGGAAGGCCGTGCCGATCGCAACGATCAGCGCCCCCACCAGCAGAATAAGTTTCTTCTTGTCCATGGTGCGTCAAGCCCCCTCAGATGGTCCTTGCATTATGCTTCGTGTCGAATACGGGACGATTGGTTAAAATCAGGTTCACTGCCCCACGCCCGCCATGGCGGCAGCGGGCATGTAGAAGGTGCCGAGCACCCACAGGCCGGCCGCCGAAATGGCGACTCCGTAAGGGATGGTGAGACGGTTCTTGTTGCGGCGCATCACATTCCAGCCGCCGAAGACCAGGGTCAGCACGCCGCCCAGCAGCGCCATCATGATGATGAGCTTGAGGTAGAGTGCAGGAGAGATCCACAGGGCCAGCGCGGTCAGCAGCTTCACGTCGCCGCCGCCCATTGCCTTGATCGCGAACAGCACGGAAAGCACCGCGAAGGTCGCCACGGCGATGCCGATCTGTGCAGCGATTTCCGGCCAGAACGAAAGCCCGCTGGCGATCCAGAAAAACGGTGCGCCGATGGCGATGGCTGCGTTCAGCCAGTTGGCGATACGACGGCTCTTGAGGTCGGTGACAGCTGCCACCACCAGTGCAATTGCCAAGGCGGCAAGCAGTCCGTACTTGATTGGATCGTCTAGCATCGAGGCCCCCGGTTAGTCCTTCGAGCCTTGTGCTAGCGCGCATGGCTTACCAAAAAGTAACCACAGGCAGGAGGTTGGAATTAGCCAAGCAAGTACCCCGGTTCCCGCGGATTTCGATCGCCGCGCCATTCCGCAGGCCGCGCGCGAGACCATGTGGGTGGCCCCCGACGGGCACGAAATCCGCGCTATCGAGTGGCCCGACCCGCCTGCGGGCACGGCGCTGCGTGGTTCCATCCTGTTCATGGCCGGGCGCGGCGATGCCTACGAGAAATACCTGGAAAGCTTCGAGCACTGGCGCCTGCGGGGCTGGCGCGTCACTGCGGCCGACTGGCGCGGGCAGGGCGGTTCGGGGCGGCTCGGCAAGGACGACAGCACAGGCCATATCGACGACTTCGCACTGTGGATTGCCGATCTTGCGCACTTCTGGCGCGACTGGGCCGAAGGTCGCCAGGGCCCACTGGTGCTGGCAGGCCATTCGATGGGCGGCCACCTGACCTTGCGCGCGGTGATGGAACAGGCGCTGCAACCCGCGCCCGATGCGCTGGTGCTGTCGGCGCCGATGCTCGATGTGTTCCCCGAAAGCCTGCCGCTGCCCGCCAAGCGCGCCTTTGCCGGGCTGATGGTGAAGCTGGGCGATCCCCGGCGACCGGCGTGGAAGATCAGCGAAAAGCCGGCAACCACGCTGGCGCGGCGGCAGACGCTGCTGACGCATGACGATGCGCGCTACGAGGACGAGGCCTGGTGGCGCCGGGAGCGGCCCGAACTGCGGCTGGGCCCCGGCAGCTGGGCCTGGGTGAAGGCGGCCGCCGAAAGCTCCACCGAGATGTTCCGGTCCGGCGCGCTGGAAGGCGTGCAGGTGACCGTTTTCATCGTCGCCACCGACGCAGACCGGCTCGTCAGCCCGTCCGCGATCCGCAGCGCCGTTGCACGGCTTCCCGATGTCGAGGCGCTGGTGTTCGGCAAGGATGCCCGGCACGAGATCCTGCGCGAGGAGGACAGCGTGCGAAACCGGGCGCTGGCGGCCATCGACGACTTCCTGGCACGCCGCGTAAAGAGCTGAGCCAAGGCATGAACGAGACCTACGACATCGCCGTGATCGGCGCTGGGATGGCCGGCGCCAGCATTGCCGCCGAACTGGCGCCGCACGCCCGTGTGGCACTGTGCGAGGCCGAGGACTTCCCCGGCTATCACACCACGGGCCGCTCAGCCGCCTTTCGCGAGGAATGCTATGGCGGGCCGGACATCGTGCCGCTGACGCTGGCTTCGGGCCAATACCTGCATGATGGCGGCTTCCTGCGCCCGCGCGGCGGCCTGTATGTTGCGCGAGAGGGGCAGGACGACGAGGTCGAGGCTTTCCTCGAACGGTTCTGCGATTCGGGCGTGACCATCAACCGGCTGGATCGTGCGGGACTGGAGGCCATGCTGCCCGGTGTGCGCCGCGAATGGGTGCAGGCGCTCAGCCAGCCCAATTGTGCCGATATCGACGTGGCGGGCCTGCACCAGCATTACCTCGCGCGCGCCCGGTCCGGCGGCGTGGACTTGCGCACGCGGCATCGCCTGCAGGCGGCAAACCGCGACGGCCAGGCCTGGCGCCTTGATTTCGGCGCGGCGGGCGAAGTGCGCGCCGCCGTGCTGGTGGATGCGGCGGGCGCCTGGGCAGACCGGGTGGCACAGCTGTGCGGGGCAGACGCGCTTGGTATCCAGCCCCTGCGCCGCACGGTGGCGCAATTGCGAGTCGATCCCGCGCCGCCCGCCGAACTGCCGCTGACGCTGGATATCGCCGGGGATTTCTATTTCCGCCCGGACAACGGCCGGATCTGGCTGAGCCCGCACGACGAGACGCCGAGCGAGCCGTGCGACGCCGCGCCCGAAGAATACGACGTGGCGCTGGCCATCGACCGTTTCGAACACGTGGTCGACTGGAAGATCCAGGCGGTGGAACGCAAGTGGGCAGGGCTGCGCAGCTTCTCTCCCGATCGCCTGCCGGTGTACGGCTACGATCCGCAGGTCGACGGGTTCTTCTGGTTTGCCGGCCAGGGTGGCTACGGCATCCAGACTGCGCCTGCCGCCGCGCGTTTCGCCGCGCAATTGCTGCTGCGCCAGCCGCGCGATGCGATGACAGAGCGGCTGGACGAGTGCCTTTATTCGCCCGTCCGCTTCGCGACCGAAAACCCGGCCTAGCCAAGGCGTTGTTCTTTGTTATGGTGCTGCCCGCCTAACCAACGGGAGACCATACGAATGGCACACCATTTCCAGATCTATAAGGACAAGGCAGGCGAGTTCCGCGTGCGCTTCAAGTACAACGACGAGATCATGTTCTCGACCGAGGGCTATGCCTCCAAGGCGAGCGCCAAGAACGCCATCGAATCGATCAAGAAGAACGGCCCGGGTGCCGACGTGGTCGACGACAGCTAGGCGCGTTCGATTCACGAGTTTCAGGAAGGCCGGCCCGCGTGGTCGGCCTTTCGCGTTTGCGGCTTATGCGCGCGCGGATTCGGCTGCGTCGCTGGCGAGGCGGTCGACTCGCTCGTTTTCAGGGTGGCCATTATGGCCTTTGACCCATTCCCACGTGATCGCATGCGGCGCGGCAGCCTCTATCAGGTCGTGCCACAGGTCGGCATTGCGCACCGGCTTCTTGCTGGCATTTACCCAGCCGCGCTTTTTCCACCCGTCGATCCACTTGGTCATGCCGTCGATGACATAGCGGCTGTCGGTGTGCAGGGTGACCTCGCACGGTTCGATCAGCGCCTTCAGCGCGCGGATCGCGGCGGTCATTTCCATGCGGTTGTTGGTGGTTTCGGGTTCGGAGCCCGACAGTTCCTTTTCGTGGCGCCCCATGCGCAGCAGCGCGCCCCAGCCGCCGGGGCCGGGATTGCCCTTGCAGGCACCGTCGGTAAAGATCTCGACGTGCTTCATGTGCCGAACGCGTCCTTCCCTTCGCGGCGGTAAAAGAGCAGCCGCCGCACGAAATCCATCGGGTCCTTCTTCGTCACCAGCGCATCTGCAGGCGTATCGATCCAGTCCTGCGCCCGGCTGGATACGAACCGCAGGGCCGCACCCTGCGCCAGCAGCGGCAGGGCTTCGCGCTCGCTATCGGTCAGTTCCCGCACGCTTTCATAGCCTTGCACCAGTGCCTGTCCCACTTCGGGCCGATAGTCGGCGCCATCGCTGCTGAAGCTCCAGGCGGCGTGCGTCACGGCAAGATCATAGGCCATGGCATCGTTGCAGGCGAAATAGAAATCGATCAGCGCGCTGACCTTGTCACCCAGCATCAGTACGTTGTCGGGAAACAGGTCGGAATGGATGATCGAGGATGGCAGGCTACCGGGCCAGTTGCTCGCCACCGCCTGCGCCACGCCGATCATGGCGGGCAGACCAGGGTCGATTTCGGCCAGTGCCGCCTCGCCGCATTCGGCCAGCACGCGGGCCGAGGCATCGGGGCCAAGGTCGTTGACGCGGGTGCCGGAAAAGCCCTGCGCGCTGGCGTGCATCTCGGCCAGCACCTTGCCCACGCTGCGCGCCTGGGCAGGGGTCGGCTGGTCTACCGATACGCCGGGCAGGAACTCGATCAGCGCCACCGCCTTGCCATCCAGCATGCGCGAACTCGCGCCCCGGCGATCGTGGATCGTGCGCGGCACCGGGCAGCCTTGCGCGGCCAGGTGGTCGAGCAGGCCGAGGAAGAACGGCAGCTCGGCAATGTCGATCCGGCGTTCGTACATGGTCAGGATGAAGCGCTTGCCGTTGGCGGCACTGCCGGTGGTCTCCACCAGCCAGTTGGAATTGGAAACCCCCTCGGCAATGCCCTTGGCCGAGACCAGCTCGCCCACGTCGTACTGCGCGATGAGGTCGGCAAGCACCTCTGCCGATAGCTGCGTGTAGACCGCCATCCGTGAGTGCCTAGTCTGTCAGCTGGCGCGGCAGCTTGAAGACCATCTTTTCCTCGGCGGTGCGCACCTTCTGCTCTTCCACCGCGCGCCATTCGCCCAGCTTTTCCACCACTTCGCGCACCAGCACCTCGGGCGCGCTGGCCCCGGCTGTCACCCCCACCGTGCCCACGTCGTCGAGCCAGGCGGGATCGATCTCCGCTGCACGCTGGATCAGCCGCGACGGGGTGCCCATGCGCTCTGCCACTTCGACAAGGCGCAGCGAGTTGGAGGAGTTGGGCGCACCGATCACCAGCACCAGCTCGCAATCGGGCGCGATGGCCTTCACCGCTTCCTGGCGGTTCGAGGTGGCGTAGCAGATATCTTCTGCCCTGGGCGCCACGATCTGCGGGTAACGGTCCTGCAGCGCGCGCACGATTTCCGCCGTGTCGTCCACCGAAAGCGTGGTCTGGGTAAGGAAGGAAAGATTGTCGTCCGTCGTGAACGGCAGGGTGGCGACATCTTCCACCGTTTCCACCAGCGTCATCTGACCTTCGGGCACCTGGCCCATGGTGCCGATCACTTCCGGGTGGCCTTCGTGGCCGATGAAGACGATGTGCTGCCCTTTCTCGATCTGCCGCTCCGCCTGGCGGTGCACCTTCGACACCAGCGGGCAGGTGGCATCGACATAGACCATCTTGCGCCGCTGCGCCTCTGCCGGAACCGACTTGGGCACGCCGTGGGCGCTGAACACAACCGGCATGTCGTCCGGTACTTCGTCCAGTTCCTCCACGAAAATCGCGCCCTTTTCCTTCAGGCTGTCGACGACGAAGCGGTTGTGCACGATTTCATGGCGGACGTAGACGGGCGCGCCGTATTTATCGATCGCCTTTTCGACGATCTCGATCGCGCGATCGACACCCGCGCAGAAGCCGCGCGGAGCGGCGATCAGCACCTTGAGGGGCAATTTCTCGCCCGATGGGCGGTTTTCCTGAAATGGGGCGTTCATGCAGGTGTCTCTAGCTGTTGTCGCCCAACCGGGAAAGGGCTAGGGCCTCGCGGACAAATTTTGCTGCCCGCATGTTACAAGGAATGGGAATGAACGCTCGGATCGCAATACTTGCCGCTGTCGCAGGCCTCACGGTTTTGAGCGGCTGCAAGACCGAAGGCGACATCGTGGTGGAGCAGGGCGTGGGCATCACCGCGCTGCGCTCGGTCTGCCCGGCGGTCGGCGTTCCCGACTATACCGGCGACGTCACGCTGTTTTCGCCTGCCGATGCGCGCACCGCCGATGCCATCGACGTGACGGCAGCGATCACCAACGTGCGTTCGACCTGCGACGAGACCGGCGACCAGGTCTATTCCACCGCCTCGTTCGACGTGATCGCCACTCGCACCAATACCGCCGGCCCGCGCACCGTCTCGCTGCCGTACTATTCCACGGTGCTGCGCGGCGGTACCTCGGTGGTGGCAAAGCGCGTGGGGACGGTAGAGCTGACCTTTGCTCCCGGCCAATCGCGCGCGCAGGCCAGCGGCAGCGCCGCCGCCTATGTCGACCGGGCAGAAGCGACGCTGCCCGACGATATCCGCGAGCGTATCACCCGCCGCCGCCGCGCGGGCGACCAGTCCGCCGCAATCGACCCGCTGACCGAGCCCGACGTGCGCGCCGCCATTGCCCGCGCCACGTTCGAGCTGCTGGTGGGCTTCCAGCTGACCGAGGACCAGCTGGCCTACAACGCCACGCGCTGATTGCATCGCTATCCGGCCCAGGCCGGCCTGCAAACGGCACCCTCGGGCGCTTCTGGTGCTCTCGACCCTGAAGGTCGCTGCGCGCCGGGTCGCCCGATGCCGCCATTTTCGGCTCGCACTGAACCGGATATCGACGCAATCAGAGGTGCTTTCCCCAAAACGCCAAACAGGCTAACGGCCCGCCCATGTCCGATACCAAGACCCTTTACGCCGCCTATGCGGAAAAGATCGATGCCGTGCTGTCCGCGCTGGAAGCGGAGGCCGTGCTGCCGCCGGAGACCAACCGCGCCAATGTGAGCGTTGAGCCGCCACGCGATCCCGCGCATGGCGACCTGGCCACCAATGCCGCCATGGTGCTGGCCAAGCAGGCGAAGACCAACCCGCGCGCGCTGGCGGAAAAGATCGTCGAGCACCTGGAGCGCGATCCCGCCATCACCAGTGCCGAGATTGCCGGGCCGGGCTTCATCAACCTGCGGCTGGCCCCGCAAAGCTGGCTGGACGAGCTGGCCGCGATTGCCGCCCGCGGCGCCGATTATGGCAAGTCGACCATGGGCGAAGGCACGCGCGTGAACGTCGAATACGTCTCCGCCAATCCTACCGGCCCGATGCACATGGGCCACTGCCGCGGTGCCGTGGTGGGCGATGCGCTGGCCAGCCTGCTGGAACATGCCGGGCATGAGGTCATCCGCGAATACTACGTCAACGATGCCGGCGGGCAGGTCGATACGCTCGCCCGCAGCGCGCACCTGCGCTATCGCGAGGCACTGGGCGAGGATATCGGCGAAATCCCCGAGGGGATGTATCCCGGCGACTACCTGGTCCCGGTGGGGCAGGCCGCCGCCGCCGAATTCGGCGACCGTTTCGCCTCCGAGCCGGAAGCGGAATGGCTGCCGCTGTTTCGCGCCTTCGCGGTCGAGCGGATGATGGACGTCATCAAGTCCGATCTCGCGCTGCTGGGCATAGAGCACGACGTCTTCTCGTCCGAAGCCGCGCTGCAGGCTGCGAAAAAGCCGGAAGCCGCCGAGAAGTGGATGCGCGAGCACGATCTCGTCTACGACGGCGTGCTGGAAAAGCCCAAGGGCAAGACCGTGGACGACTGGGAGCCGGTAGAGCTGCCGCTGTTCCGTTCCACCCGGTTCGGCGACGATCAGGATCGCCCGATCAAGAAGTCGGACGGCAAGTGGACCTACTTCGGCGCCGACCTTGCCTATCACATGCAGAAGGCGGAAACTGCCGATGCCCTGATCGATATCTGGGGTGCGGACCATGCCGGCACGGTGAAGCGCATCAAGGCCGCCGTTGCCGCGCTTTCCGAAGGGCAGGGCAAGCCCATCCCCTTCGACGTGAAGCTGGTGCAGATGGTGCAGCTGCTGCGCGGCGGGGAGCCGGTTAAGATGTCCAAGCGATCGGGCAATTTCGTCACCATCGCCGACATGGTGGAGGAAGTGGGCAAGGACGTGGTGCGCTTCACCATGCTCACCCGCAAGCCCGAGGCGCAGATGGATTTCGACTTCGCCAAGGTGGTGGAAGCCTCGAAGGATAACCCGGTGTTCTACGTGCAGTACGCCCACGCCCGGATCTGCTCGATCCTGCGCAAGGCAACCGATGAAAGCCTGGTCCCGTCCGATGCGAACCTTGCACTGCTGGGTGATGACGAACTGTCGCTGATCAAGCAGGCGGCGCAGTTCCCGCGCGAGGTGGAAGCCGCCGCGCGTGCGCGCGAACCGCACCGGATCGCCTTCTATCTCTATGATCTTGCTGCCGCTTTCCACGCCTTCTGGAACCTGGGTAACGACGACGCGCAAAAGCGCATCATCGTGGCACAGGCACCCGATGTTTCCGCGGCAAGACTTTTCCTCAGCCAGCAAATCGGGCAGGTAATCCGCAATGGCCTCGAAATCCTTGGGGTAGAGGCGGTTGAGGAGCTTTAGGACATGACTTTTCCAGCGGGGGGAAAAGGCGACAACGGTATCGAGGATGCCGAATTCGAAGACGCCTTCGAGGCCGAGGAACAGCTCGCGCTCGACGATGACGACGATGCCCTGCCGTGGCTGGAAGACGATGACGATTACGAGGACGAAGGCGGTTTCGACGCGCGGCTGATCTGGGTCGCGCTGCTTGGCCTGCTGGTGATTGCGGGCGTGCTGCTGGCCGGCTGGTGGCTTACCCGCGATAAGCCCGATCCCGAACTGGCCGCTGACGGCTCCACCATCGAAGCGCCCGATGGCCCCTACAAGGAACGCCCTGAAGACCCCGGTGGCCGCGAGGTCGCGGGCACGGGCGATACCGCGTTCGAGGTGGCAGAGGGGCAGACGCGGCGTGGCCGCCTGGCCGACGAAGGCGAAACCCCCGAACCCAGCATCGACGTGGCACAGGGCGCTGACGCAAGTGATGGCGAAGGGGCTGACGAACCCGGTGCCGTCTATGTCCAGATCGGGGCCTTCACCAGCCGTTCCGACGCGAATGAGGCCTGGGTGACCGCGCGCAGCCGCTATTCGGTGCTTTCGGGCCTGCGCCATCGCATCGTCGAGGCAGAGGTAAACGGGGCGATCGTTTACCGCCTGCAGGCGATCACCGGTGACCGTGCATCGGGCGATTCCACCTGCCGTGCCATCCGTAATGCGGGCGGGGATTGCTATATCCGCTGATGCAGGCACGTTTGGGCGTGTTTTCCCCCGCATGTGGTGCGACTGCGCTTGCACAAGCACAAGGTTTTGGGCCTAATCCCGCCTGATGACGCCTGCCATTTTCAGCCTTTCGGGTCTTGAGCTGACCGCGGACGAACGCGCCTTTTTTGCCGATGCGCAGCCGGCCGGCTACGTGTTGTTCGGGCGCAATGTCGAAGATCGCGAACAGCTGCGCGCCCTTACCGATTCCCTGCGCGAATTGCATGGCCGCGATAACCTGCTGGTGTCCATCGACCAGGAAGGCGGGCGCGTGGCGCGGATGAAACCGCCCGAATGGGACGCCTATCCCGCCCCCGGCGTCTTCGCGCAACTTTACCACACGGCGCCCGCCAGCGCGATCCAGGCAATCCGCACCAATGCGCAGCTGCTGGCCTTCGACCTTGCCGAAGTGGGCATTACGGTGGACTACCACCCGGTGCTGGATACCCCCGTGGAAGGCGCGGACAACGTGATTGGCGACCGGGCACTGGGCAACGACCCCATGCAGGTGGCCGCGCTGGGCCGTGCGACGCTGGATGGCCTTGCCCGCGGCGGCGTGGTGGGGTGCATCAAGCACATGCCGGGCCATGGCCGAGCCATGGTGGACAGCCACAAGCACCTGCCCGTGGTGGATGCGAGCGAGGCGGAGCTGGAAACCGACATGGCTCCTTTCGCCAGGCTGGCCGATGCCCCCATCGCGATGACCGCGCATATCCGCTACACCGCGTGGGATGCAGCCAATCCGGCGACCCAGAGCGCGTTCGTGATCTCGGAAATCATCCGCAAGCGCATCGGTTTCGACGGGCTGCTGCTGTCCGACGATATCGATATGCAGGCGCTGGAAGGCACGATTCCCGAACGCTCTGCGCGCGCGATTGCCGCCGGGTGCGACCTGGTGCTCAACTGCTGGGGCAAGATGGACGACATGGTCGGCACCGCCGAAGTGCTGCCGGCGATGTCCGATGCCACTCGCAAACGGCTTGACCGCGCCATGGCGGACGCCGGCAAGGCGAGCGACCAAAGCCCGCGCGAAGAGCTGCTGGCTGCGCGCGATGCCTTCCTCGCGCTGGTGGAGGAGCGGGCATGAGCGCCATCGACGAAGGCAACCTGATCGAGGCCGCCGAAGCCACCGATGCAGCCTCCGGGGAATGGCAGGGTATCGCCGCGCCGGGCACCACCGATTCCAGTGCGCTGTATATCGAGCTGGAAGGCTGGGAAGGCCCGCTCGACCTGCTGCTGGACCTTGCCCGGCGGCAGAAGGTGGACCTCAAGTCCATCTCCATCCTCGCGCTGGTGGACCAGTACATCGCCTATATCGAGCGGGCCGAGGCGCTGAAGCTGGAGATTGCCGCCGATTACCTGGTGATGGCGGCATGGCTGGCCTACCTCAAGTCGGCCCTGCTGCTGCCGAAGGAAGAGCAGGAAGACCCTTCGCCGGAAGAGCTGGCGCTGAAGCTGCAACTGCGCATCGCCCGGCTGGGCGCGATGCGAGAGGCCGGCGCGCGGCTGATGGCGCGCGACCGGCTGGGGCGCGACGTGTTCGCGCGCGGCGCGCCCGAGGGTTTGAAGACGCTGAAGAACAACGTCTGGCAGTGCAACTGGTACCAGCTTGTCCGCGCCTATGGGCAGGTGAAGCTGCGCACCGAACCGGTGGTACACATGGTCGCCAACCGCCCGGTGATGACGCTGGAATCGGCGATCGACCGGGTTTCCGCCATGCTCGGCGTCTCGCTCGACTGGATGGAACTGCGCAGTTTCCTGCCCGGCGATGCCGAACCGCGCCTTAAGAAAAGCGCGCTGGCCAGCAGTTTCGTGGCGGCGCTGGAACTGGCCAAGCAGGGCAAGGCGGAAATCCGCCAGGAAGAGATTTTCGGCCCGCTGCACCTGCGCCGGGTGAAGAACGATGCCTGATAGCGATATGGATAATCCCGACGAACTGGTGCGCGCGGTGGAGGCCTGCCTCTTCGCTGCCGAGGAACCGCTGACGCGCGAGCAGATTTCCGCCCACCTCGGCGATGCCGACGTGAAGGAGGCGCTGGCCGTGTTGCAGGAGCAATATGCCGGGCGCGGCGTCAACCTCGTGGAGCGGGGCAAGCGATGGGCCTTCCAGACCGCGCCGGACCTTGCCCATATCCTGCGCCGCGAGAAGGACCAGCTCCGCCGCCTGTCGCGCGCGGCCACCGAAGTGCTGGCGATCATCGCCTATCACGAACCCGTCAGCCGCGCCGAGATCGAGGCCATTCGCGGGGTGCAGACCAGCGGCGGCACGCTGGACGTGCTGATGGAGGCCGGCTGGGTTCGTGTGGCGGGCCGGCGCGAAGTGCCGGGGCGCCCGGTGATCTATGCCACCACGCCCGAATTCCTCAGCCATTTCGGCCTTGAAAGCCGCAAGGACCTGCCGGGGCTTGCCGAGCTCAAGGCCTCGGGCCTGCTTGACCCCGTGGACGATGCCTACGAGGACCTGATGGAGCAGAAGCAGGCAGAAGCGGCCCAGAAGCAGGCAGAGCAGGAGGCAGAGCAGCAGCTTGGGGCCGGGGAAGAGCCTTCTCAGGATGAGGCGGAGCCCACGGAAGACGAGCCGGAGACAGAGATGCTGGAAAAGCGGGACGAAAGCGCCTAAGTTCCAGTCTCAAGGAATTCGGAGAATATTCGTGGGTAGCATTGGACCATTCCAGATCCTGATCATCGCGCTGGTGATCCTGGTGCTGTTCGGCCGCGGCCGTATCAGCGAGATGATGGGCGATTTCGGCAAGGGCGTGAAAAGCTTTCGCAAGGGCTTGAACGACGAGGATAATTCTTCCTCCGAAGCCCCGGCTTCGGCCCGGATCGAAGGCCCGGCGGCAGAGGCTGAAACCACCGAAAGCGCCCCTGCAGCCACCGGCGACAAGACCGCCTCCTGACCTTTAAAGCGAGCGCCGCTCAGCCATGTTCGATATCGGCGCAACCGAATTGTTGCTCATTGTGGTCGTGGCGATTCTCGTCATCGGCCCCAAGGACATGCCGTTGGCCATGCGCACGGCGGGGCGGTGGATCGGCAAGATTCGCCGACTTTCGGGCCATTTCCGCACCGGGCTGGATGCCATGGTGCGCGAGGCCGAGCTGGAGGACATGGAAAAGAAGTGGAAGGCGCAGAACGAGAAGGTGATGCGCGAGCATCCCGAGGGCGCGCCCGCGCAGATGGAGCCCACAGGCGCCTATCCACCCGAAAAGGCTGAGGAACTCAAGCGGCTGGAGAAAGAGCGCATAATCGCCGCCAAGGAAGCCGCGGCGCAGGCCGAGGAGCAGGGCGCCTCGGCGGAAGATGCCGCACCTGCGCCCGCTCCCGCGGCCAGATCTGCGCCAGAAGCGGAAGGCGCCAGCGCCGCGAAGCCCCAAGAATCGGCTGAAAAGCCTGCCGGAGACAATGCCTGATGGCGTTCAAGATCTCCGACCTCGACGACACCCAGGCCCCGTTGATGGAGCACCTGATCGAGCTGCGCGGGCGGCTGGTGAAGGCGGTGCTGGCGCTGGGCGTGGCCTTTGCCATGTGCCTGTATTTCGCCGACGATATCTTCGGCATCCTGGTGCGCCCGCTGACCGCATCCTTTCCCGAAGGCCAGGGTCGACTGGTCTACACCCAGCTCTACGGTGCGTTTTTCGTGGAGATCAAGGTGGCGCTGTTCGCGGCCTTCGGCATCAGTTTCCCGATCATCGCCAACCAGTTGTGGGCCTTTGTCGCCCCCGGCCTCTATGCGCGCGAGAAGAAGGCCTTTCTGCCCTTCCTCATCGCCACGCCGGTGCTGTTCATCATGGGTGCGTGCCTTGCCTATTTCGTAGTGATGCCGCTGGCCTTCCCGTGGTTCCTGGGGTTCCAGGGCAATGTCGGCGGGATCGATGCCCAGGCGCTGCCTGAAATGGGGCAATACCTCGACCTTGTCATGCGCTTCATCCTCGCCTTCGGGATCAGCTTCCTGCTGCCCGTGCTGCTGATGTTGCTGAACCGTGCGGGGCTGGTCTCGCGCGATCAGCTGGTGGCTGCGCGCAAGTACGTGATCGTTCTGGTGGTGGCGCTGGCGGCGATCATCACCCCGCCCGACGTGATCTCGCAGCTGGTGCTGGCCGGGCCGCTGCTGTTGCTGTTCGAGGGGTCGCTGCTGCTGATGAAGATCACCGAACGCCGCGATGCCCGGCGCAAGGAAGAAGAAGACGCGGCTGAAGAGAACGGTGACGAAAGCACCGAGGCCGTTACCGACAGCAAGGCCGACTGACGCGGGCCTGGCCTGACAGGCCCGATTCACCAACCGCAGATACGAAAACGGGGCCACGCAGGCCCCGTCTTGTTAACAGAACCTGTCGGCCAGCTTAGGGGCTGGTGGGCAGGTCTTCTTCGTCGCTGCTCAGGGCAACGACCACGCCGGCCACGATCAGGCCACCGGCCAGCAGAGCCATCAGCAGGCCGCTATCGTTCTCGTCACCGAACTGTTCGGAATCCCGGATCTGCGCAGCGGCGCGCTGAGCCATGTCGGTCTGTGCGAGCACAGGCGTTGCCACCAGGGCCACCCCTGCAGCTACGGTCGTGAAAAGCTTCTTGCTCATCTGATCGGTTCCCCAAATCGAATCTGTATCGTTAATGGCAGTAGACGATAGTTTTTGCAATTGCGAGACACAAAAACTTGGTATTCTCCGCCATGTTTCGTGTGGCTTAGCGGTTTTCCAACTCGAAATCGTAAACGCGCTGCCCTGCTATCCACGTTTCAAGCACCTGGATGTTCCGCAATTGCGCAGGGTTGGCCATCAGCGGATCGGCGCTGAGCATCACGAAATCGGCGCGTTCGCCTTCGGCCAGGCGGCCGAACCGTCCCTCGGCAAAGCCGGCATAGGCCGCCCCTGCGGTGTAGGCCGCCAGCGCCTGTTCGCGGCTGATCGTTTCCTCCGGGCGCCAGCCGCCGACAGGCTCGCCATCGGCATCGGTGCGGCTGATGGCCACGGCAAGGCCTGCCAGCGGGTCCACCGGTTCGACCGGCGCATCGGTGCCGAAAGCCAGGCTGCCGCCGGCCTGCAGGATCGATCGCCAGGCATAGGCGCCGCCCAGCCGGTCTGGCCCCAGTCGCGCTTCGGCCATCCACATGTCGCTGGTCTGGTGGACCGGCTGCATAGAGGCGATCACGCCGTGCTCGCCAAAACGCGGCAGGTCTGCCGGATCGACAATCTGTGCGTGTTCGATGCGCCAGCGGCGATCGCCGCCGTAATCGCGCGACAGTTCCTCGATGGCGTTCAGTGCCTCGGCATTGGCGGCATCGCCGATGGCGTGGATGGCGACCTGGAAATGGTCGAGTGCGGCACGGCTCATCAGGTTGCGCAGCTGCGTGCCGCTCAGCAGTGGCAGGCCGCGGTTGCCATGATCGTCGGCATAGTCGGCATTGAGCAGCGCCCCGCGCGACCCCAGTGCGCCGTCGAGGTAGAGCTTCACGCCATTCAGGCGCAGGCGATCGTCATACAACCACTGCGTGGGCGCTGGACCGCCGATCAGCAGCATCGAATCCACGCTGTCGGCATAGGCCATGACGCGCAGCTGCAGGCGGCCCGCATCGCCCGCCCGGCGGAAGGTCATCCAGTCTTCCACGCTGGTGCCCATGTCGGCCACGGCGGTGATGCCGTGGCGCAGCAGCAGGCGCTGGGCGTTGTGCAGGGCCAGGTCGCGATCTTCGGGCAGCGGCGGGGGCACGGCCTCGTTCACCATGGCCATTGCGGCATCCACCAACACGCCCGCAGGTGCGCGGCTGCCGGGCAGGCGTTCGATCCGCCCGCCGGAGGGATCGGGCGTGTCGGCGGTCACCTCGCCTGCGCGCAGGGCCATCGAGTTGGCCCAACCAGCGTGGCCATCCACGCGTTCGAGCCACACCGGGCGGTCGGCCACCACCGCATCCAGTTCGGCGGCGGTGGGAAAGCGGCCAAGGCCCCAGCGTTCCTGGTTCCAGCCGCGTCCGATGATCCACGGACGGTCGGGGTAGGCGGCGGCATAGGCGGCAATGCGCGAAAGCGCTTCGTCGAGGCTTTCGGTCATCGACAGGTCGAGCACCAGCGTGCCCAGCCCCAGGCCCATCAGGTGCAGGTGCCCGTCGACAAAGCCGGGCACGACCACGCGGCCTTCGCCATCGACCCGGTATTCCACCTCGCGCGTGGGGCGGTCGCCGAAGTCGAGCAGTTCGCTGATGCGGCCTTCCTCGTCGATCACCATGCCGGTGAACCGGTCGATGGAGCCGTCGCGCATCACCGAGATACCGTCGATATTGTCGATATGGGTGTCGGCAAGCGCGGGGCTCGCGGTCAACAGGCCAGCTGCGAGCGCGACGATCCGGGCGATCACGATTTCACCTCCGGCAGGTGGCGGATCAGGGCGCTGGTATCCTGCCGCGCGCCGCCAGCTGCCTGCACCTGGGCATAGAACTGGTCGACCAGCGCAGTGACCGGCAGCGATACGCCGATGTCTTTCGCCTCGCCCATGGCGATGGCCAGGTCCTTGCGCATCCAGTCGATGGCGAAGCCGAAATCGAATTCGCCTTTCACCATGGTCTGCCAGCGGTTTTCCATCTGCCAGCTTTGCGCGGCGCCACCGCTGATCGCTTCCAGCACCTTGTCGGTATCGACGCCCGATGCCTGCGCCAGCCGCACGCCTTCGGAAAGGCCCGCCAGCACGCCGGCGATGCACACCTGGTTCACCGCCTTGCACGCCTGCCCCGCGCCCGCCGGGCCCACGTGCACGATGCGCGCGGCATAGGCCTGCATCACCGGGGTGGCAGCCGCCATGGCGTCCTCGCTGCCGCCGCACATGATCGCCAGCTTGCCGTTTTCCGCTCCTGCCTGCCCGCCGGAGACGGGGGCATCGACGCAGTTGAGGCCATGCGAAGCAGCGGCTTCTGCCAGTTCCCGCGCCAGTGCGGGGGAAACGGTGGTGTGATCGACGAAGGTCGCGCCCCGCTTCATCGCCGCCAAGGCGCCGCCCTCTCCCAGCAGCACGCTGCGCACGTCGTCGTCGTTGCCGAGGCAGGCCAGCACCACATCGCAATTGGTCACTGCCTCGATCGGGGTGGCGGCACTGGCAACGTCCAGCCCTTCGCCGGCCAGCCGCTCGCGCCATTGCGCGGATTTGACGGCGGTGCGGTTATATCCGGTGACGCTGTGGCCGGCGCGGGCGAGGTGTCCGGCCATGGGCGCGCCCATCACGCCAAGGCCCAGGAATGCGACTTTCAATGCAGGTGTGCTCATGGGCGGCAGCGATGCCCAATCTGTGCGCTCAAGGCAATCTTTGTGACGCAAAAGCCAGCGCGCTATTTCCTCGAAGGCCCCCTTGGGCTAGGCGCCGTTGCCATGAGCGCAACAGAACAGAGTGTCGCCCCCAGCCTGTCGCTGGATGAAGTGCGTGCCGCGGCAGAGCGGATCAAGGGTGCCGTGGTGCACACGCCCACGCTGCATTCGCAGACCTTGTCGAAGATCCTTGGCGCGGAAGTGTGGCTGAAATTCGAGAACCACCAGTTCACCGCGGCTTATAAAGAGCGTGGCGCGCTGAACGCGCTGCTGCTGCTGTCGGACGAACAGCGCCGGCGCGGGGTGATCGCGGCCTCTGCCGGCAACCATTCGCAGGGGCTGTCGTACCACGGCACGCGGCTGGGCGTGCCGGTCACCATCGTGATGCCGCGCACCACGCCCACGGTGAAGGTGATGCAGACCGAAAGCGTCGGCGGCAACGTGGTGCTGGAAGGGGAGACCTTCGACGAGGCCTATGCCCATGCGCTGAAGCTGGAGCAGCAACTGGGCCTGACCTTCGTCCACCCGTTCGACGATCCCCATGTTGCCGCAGGGCAGGGTACGGTGGCGCTGGAAATGCTGGCCGATGCGCCCGAGATCGAGACGATTGTCGTACCGATCGGCGGCGGCGGCCTGATCAGCGGCATGGGCACCGTGGCCAAGGCGCAGGTGCCGCCGGTGGAAGTGATCGGCGCCGAGGCGCGGCTTTATCCCAGCAGCTACAACGCCTGGGCCAAGGCAGACCTGCCTTCTGGCGGTGATACGCTGGCCGAGGGCATCGCGGTGAAGGAACCGGGCAAGTTCACCCAAACCGTGATCGAGAAGGTCGTCGACGACATCCTGCTGGTGGACGAGCGGCACCTGGAAGAGGCCGTCTCGCTGCTGTTGCAAATCGAGAAGACCGTGGTCGAAGGCGCAGGCGCTGCCGGGCTGGCTGCCGTGCTGGCCCATCGCCAGCGGTTTGCCGGCAAGAAGGTGGGGCTGGTGCTGTGCGGCGGCAACATCGATACCCGCCTGCTGGCCAACGTACTGCTGCGCGACCTGGCCCGTTCGGGCCGCCTTGCGCGCTTGCAGATCACCCTGCAGGATCGCCCCGGCGCGCTGTTCAAGGTGATGCGCGAGTTCGACAAGCACAATGTCAACATCCTGGAAATCTACCACCAGCGCATTTTCACCAACCTGCCGGCGAAGGGCCTGATTACCGATATCGAGTGCGAAGCGCGCGATCGCGAGCAGCTCGAAGACCTCGTCGCCTCCCTGGAGGAGAAGGGCTACTCGGTCGACCGGGTGGAGCTGAACTGACGCCGCGCCCGCACTGTCGAACTGCCCCGTTTCGGGCCGTTAACCGAGCCACGAATGCTATTTGTGGAAATTAAGCCTGCGTGACGCGGGTTTTATGGTTAACATGGTTCATCTGCGCGATTCCCTGTGGTCTTAAGGGTCGGGTGTGGCGCGGATGAACTGCGCTACTGCACAAACACCTTGAGGACTTGCCTAGCTACGTGTCGGCCCCCGTTCGCTTCCCCCGCTTTTTCGTGACGAGCCCTGCGCCGTGCCCGTACCTGCCGGGCAAGACGGAGCGCAAGGTGTTCACCGAGCTGAAGGGCCCGCATGCGGAACAGTTGAACGACGCGCTGGGCCGGATCGGCTTTCGCCGCAGCCAGACGGTGGCCTATCGGCCTAGCTGCGAAGGGTGCAAGGCGTGCGTTTCGGTGCGCGTGGCTGCTGACGATTTCAAGCCCTCGAACTCGCAGAAGCGCGCGCTCAAGGCCAATGCAGATCTGGTGGTGACCGAATGTCGCCCGTGGGCGACCGAGGAACAGTTCGCCCTGCTGCAGCGCTATCTCGAACATCGCCACCCCGGCGGCGGCATGGCTGCCATGGACGAGGTGGACTATGCCGACATGGTGGAACACACCAGCGTTTCCAGTTTCGTGATCGAATATCGGGAACCGACGAAGGACGGTTCCGTTGGGCGATTGGTCGCTGCTTGCCTGACTGACAGGCAGGCAGACGGGTTGTCGATGATCTACAGCTTCTACGACCCGGAACTGGAAAATCGCAGCGGGCTTGGGAATTACGTCATCCTCGAACATATCAAGCGGGCCGCATCGGCGGGCCTGCCCTATGTCTACCTCGGCTACTGGGTCGAGGGGTCCGAGCGGATGCAGTACAAGGTCCGCTTCCGGCCGCTCGAAGCGCTTGGCCCCGATGGCTGGCGACGCATGTCCGAAGACGAGCAGCGCCGCCTTATCGAAGGCGTTGCCAAGGGTGCTTGCGGGCGCGCACGTGCAACCGACGGCGGCTCGAAAGACAACACGCCGGGCTTGCAGCAGGAATACAAGCTCACCTAAGCGGGATCACATGATCGCCCGGACTTCCACTGCGCTGGCCGCAGCGCTGGCGCTGCTGGCCAGTCCGCTGCTCGCCAGCCCCTCGGCGGCGCAGGACCGCGAGCCCCCGCCGCGGCTGGAAGACCTGATCCCCGATTCCGCGGTCGAAAATCCCGAAGACTGGGCGGCCGAGGGCGTGCCCGCGCAGGACCGGAGCGATGCCCAGGCGCAGGAACCGCTGGGCGTCGATGCCCCGATGGCGCAGATGCCCGCGATCACCGTGCCATGGCCCGAGGGTATCGACCTGCCGCAGCTCGCCCCGCTGGAACCGGCGGAAGAGCCGGTGGAATTCGTCCAGTTCGACGAACAGATCCCGCGCGTGGAGACCGGCACCGAGGAACGCATTTCCGACCAGCTGGTGCTGGCCTTCCCCACCGATCGCGACCTGTTCCCGCAGCGCAAGGAGTTCGTCTCGCGCTTCGAAACGCTCTCGACCGTGGGCGAATACGACGACGAGGGGAACATCGCCCGGCTTGCCGTGCAGGCGCGCGAGGACGAGGACCTGCTGAACAGCCTGCTGCGCGTCTACGGCTACTTCGATGGCCAGGTGACCCGCACCATCGGCGAGAACGCGCCGGGCGAGGCGGGCGTGCGTTTCGATATCGTTCCGGGTGAACGCTATCGCTATGGCGCGATCGACCTTGGCGACCTGGCAGCTGCCGACAGCCAGTTTTCGGCGCTGCGCCGTTCTTTCGACATCGAAACGGGCGACCCGATCTCGCTCGACGGGATCGTGGCGGAACGCAGCGACCTTTCGGTTGCGCTGGGCGAAAGCGGCTTTCCCTTTGCCGAGATCGATGCCCCCAGCCTGCTGGTGGACCATGCCCGCGATGAGGGCGACCTGACGATGGCTGTGCAGCCTGGCGGGCGTTACCTGCTGGGCACGGTGGTCAGTTCCGATCCCGATTTCCTGTCCAGCCGCCACCTCAGCCGCATCGCCCGCTGGGACGAAGGCGAGATCTATCGCCGCAGCGACCAGGTGGACCTGCGCCGCGCCATGCTGGCCACCGGCCTGCTCGGCTCCGTCGACCTGACCCCGGTGGTGGTGCAGGAGCCGACCGAGACCGAGCCCGGCGTGGTCGACATCCAGGCCGACATGACGCCCGCGCCGCTGCGCACACTGGCCGGCAGCATCGGCTATGGCACGGAAGAAGGCTTCCGCCTCGAAGCAAGCTGGGAGCACCGCAACCTGTTTCCGCCCGAAGGCATGCTGCGCGTGCGCGGTATTGCCGGCACGCAGGAACAGCTGGCGGGCGTCACTTTCCGCAAGAACAATTTCCGCGGCCGCGACCGTATCCTGACGCTGGATGCCTTTGCCTCTACCATCGATTACTCTGCCTACAACGCGCGCACGGCTTCGCTGATCGGCACCTACGAACGGGTCAGCACGCTGCTGTTCCAAAAGGGCTTCAGCTGGTCCGTGGGTGTGGAACTTGTCGCAACGCAGGAGAACGAGCGCGCCGCCGACGGCAGCAACCTGGCGCGCGAGACATACCTGATCGGCGCCGTGCCGCTGTTCGCCCAGCTCGACAGTTCCGACGACATGCTCGACCCGACGAAGGGTTGGCGCCTGTCCGGGCGCCTGTCGCCCGAAGTTTCCGACAACAACGGCGTGCAGAGCTTCTACGTCCGTAGCCAGGTGGATGCCTCGTACTATCGTTCGGTGGGTGAAAACACGGTGCTGGCGGGGCGAGTGCGCGTGGCGAGTATTCCCGGCGCGCCGCTCGATGCCATTGCGCCTTCGCGCAGGCTCTATGCCGGCGGTGGCGGATCGGTGCGCGGCTATGGCTATCGCGAGATCGGCCCGCTGAACGATACCGGCGACCCGCTGGGCGGGCGCAGCCTGGTGGAGCTCTCCGCCGAAGCGCGTATCGCAACCGGACTGATGGACGGCGCGATCAGCGTGGTGCCCTTTGTCGATGCCGGCTCGGTTGGCCTCGACCCGACGCCTGATTTCAGCACCATCAAGTTTGGCGCCGGGGTGGGCGTGCGGTACGACACCGGCTTCGGGCCGTTGCGGGTCGATGTTGCCTTCCCGCTCAATCCGGGGCCGAACGACAACTGGGTGGCCGTCTATGTCGGGCTGGGGCAGGCGTTCTGATGGTAGACGATATCGCTACCGACGAAGGGCCCGAAGGCGAAGCCGTGGCGCGCAAGCGGCCGCTGCCGCTGCGCCTTTTGCGCTGGCTGGGGTGGGCGCTGGCAGGCCTGCTGGCGCTGCTGCTGCTGGTGATCGCCTTCCTCCACACCCCGCCAGGGCGGCAGTTCATCGTCGACCAGATCAGCAAGTTCGCTCCTGCATCGGGCCTGCATGTGGAAGTGGGCGAGATCGACGGATCGGTGTTGTGGAGCAGCACCTTCCACGACGTGAAGCTGTACGACGCCGACGACACGCTGTTCCTGGAAGTGCCGACGGTGGACCTCAACTGGCGACCGTGGCGCTGGTTCTTCAGCGGGCTGGACGTGCGCCACCTGGTACTGGCGGATGGCACGCTCTACGCCGCGCCGAATCTGCTTCCGGGCGATCCCGACGCACCGATCCTACCCGATTTCGATATCCGCGTGGACCGCTTCGTGATCGAGGACCTGACCGTGGCCGAGGGCCTGCTGGGCGAACAGCGGGTGATCAATTTCGCCGCCGAAGCCGACGTACGCGACGGGCTGGTCTACCTCGATGCCGATGGCGATTTCGGCGGCGGCGACGAATTTGCCGCACTTGTCCATGCAGAGCCCGATGGCGACCAGTTCGACATTGACCTGACCTGGCAGGCCCCGGCGGGAGGCTTTCTTGCCACCATGGTGGGGGTAGAGGAAGACCTGTCGATCCGCCTCGACGGCGATGGCAGCTGGACGTCGTGGGAAGGCGAACTGCTGGCGACGCAAGGCGGCGAGGACCTGCTCGACTTCGATCTCTACAACGAGAGCGGGCAATACCGCGTGGTGGGACAGGCGCACCCGGCGGCCTATCTTTCGGGAATTCCCGAACGGGCGTTGGGCGAAACGGTCGACCTTTCTGCATCGGGGACGCTGGTCGATTCGGTGCTGGAGGGCGACTTCACGCTGCGCGCACGCGGTGTGAACGCCAATGGCGAGGGCGCGCTGGACCTGGCGGACAATGCCTTCGACGGGTTCGATATCGGGGTGCAACTGCTCGACGCGACGCTGTTCTCGCCCGACGTGGCACTGAACGGGCTGGACCTGCAGGGCACGCTGCAGGGGCCATTCCGCGACTTCACCATGGCGCATGACCTTTCCGTGCGAGAGATCGACGCCGGGGGCATCCTGGTGCGCGATGTGCAGCAGCAGGGCACGCTGGCTTACGATGGCACGCGCGTTTCCGTGCCGCTCGATGCGTCCATCGGGCGCATCGTCAGCGGGGCGGACCTGTTCGATCCGCGCCTCGTCAATGGTATCCTGCGCGGCACCCTTGTCTATGCGGGCAATTCCATCCTTTCGGACGACCTTGCCGTGCAGTTCCCCAGGATGCGTGCGCAATGGGGGCTCAACGCCAACCTCGACAGCGGGCTGACGCAGGTAAGCGGCCCTGCGCAAATCGCCGATCTCGATTTCGACGGCATCGGGCTGATCGATGCCGGGGCGCAGATCCGCTTTCGCATCGGCGGCGGCGCGCCGTGGATGCTGCGCGTGGAGATGGAAGGGGCGGTCGACACCGTCACCAACCCCACCGTCACCACCATCGCCGGCGAGGACGTGACCTTCGACGGCGCGCTGGCCATGGGCGGCAACATGCCGCTCACCTTCAATGCACTGGACGTGCAGGCCAGCAAGCTGTCCGCCACGGTGGATGGAGAGCTGCTGGACGACGGTACCCATATCGCGGGCAGCGGCACCCATGTCGATTACGGCCCCTTCACCGTGCAGGCGCTTCTGGCCGAGGACGGGCCGTATGTGGACCTGGTGCTGCCAGACCCGCTGCCCGCCGCCGGCCTTGCCGACGTGGAGGTGCACCTGGAGCCGGGCCAAGGCGGCTATGCCATCACCACCAGCGGCGGATCGATGCTGGGCCCGTTCGACGGCGTGCTGGCGCTGCTGACGCCCGAAAGCGGCGACACTGCGGTGCGTATCGACCGGCTGGACGTGGCGCAGACGCGGGTGCGCGGCACGCTGGGCTTCGTCGAAGGCGGTGTGGCAGGCACGCTTGACGTGGCGCGTGGCGGGCTGGACGGCACGATCGATCTGGCCATGCGCGACGGCGGGCAGGGCTTCGCGATAGACCTTGCCGCCGACAATGCCCGCTTTGGCGGCGCAACACCCATCGGCATTGCCGGCGGCACCATCGACGCCAGCGGCGTGCTGGCCGAAGGCAACACCAGCATTGCCGGCAACGCCAACCTGCAAGGCCTGACCTACGGCGGCATGTTCATCGGGCGCCTTGTTGCGCAGGCCGATATCACCAACGGTCGCGGCCAGTTCGACGCCGCGCTGACGGGCGAGCGCGGCAGCCGGTTCGAGCTGCTGGTGAACGGCAGTCTCGCGCCGGAGCGGATCGCGGTCGCGCTGCAAGGTTCCTATGCCGGGCGTGACATTTCCATGCCGCGCCGCGCCGTGCTGACCGCGCTGGATGGCGGCGGCTGGCAGCTGCAACGCAGCCAGCTGACCTATGGCGACGGCTATGTGATCGCCAGCGGCCGCTTTGGCGGCCAGGCCCCGGCGCAGGGCCGGGTCGCGCTGTCCGACATGCCGCTGGGGCTGGCCGGCGCGCTGATGGGCGACCTTGGCCTTGGCGGCACCATCTCCGGCGTGGTCGAGGCCTCGACCGGCGCCCAGGGCCTGCCTGTGGGTGAGGCGCGGCTGATGGTGGACGGGCTCACCCGCTCCAGCCTGCTGCTGACCTCCGAACCGATCGACATGGCACTGGTTGCGGAACTTTCCGAAAGCCTGCTGCAGGCGCGCGCGGTGATGTCCGACACCGGCACGGCGGATGGCCGCCTGCAGGCGCGGATCGCCAACCTGCCGCAGAGCGGCGCGTTGGTGGACCGGTTCTATGCCGGCGACCTTGCCGGCCAGTTCCGCTTCACCGGTTCCGCTGCCGCGCTGTGGCGGCTTGCCGCGATCGACCTGCTCGACATGACCGGCAATGTAACCGTGGCCGCCGACGTGCGCGGCAGCCTTGGCGATCCGCAGGTGCGCGGCTCGCTGGCGGGCGATGGCCTGCGCGTGCGCAGCGCGCTGACCGGTACCGACATCACCGAGGTTTCCGCTCGCGGCACCTTCACCGGCTCGCGCCTCGCGCTTACCCGCTTCAGCGGCACCGCGCCGAACGGCGGCAGCGTGTCGGGCAGCGGCTTTGTCGACCTGTCGGGCATGTCCGCCACGCGTGGCCCGCAGATCGACCTGCGCATTGCCGCCCGCAACGCAGCCATCCTCGATCTCGACAACATGGGCGCCACCGTCACCGGGCCGTTACGCATCGTCTCCAACGGCGTGGGCGGCACCATCGCCGGGCGGCTGGAAGCGCGCAGCGCGCGCTGGCAGCTGGGCCGTTCGGAAGCGCTGGCAGAGTTGCCCGATGTCGCGATTACCGAGGTTAACCGGCCTGCCGACGTCGCCCCTGCCACCAGTGCACAAGTGCCCTGGCGCTTCCTGATCGACGTGCGCGCGCCCGGTGGTATCGACGTGGATGGCATGGGGCTGGAAAGCGAATGGCGCAGCGACGGTTTGCGCCTGCGCGGCACCACGGCAGACCCGCGTATCGGTGGCTCTGTTTCCATCGTCCCGCGCCAGGGCTTCTATTCCTTCGCCGGCACCACCTTCGACATTACCGAAGGCGAGATCGACTTCGACGAGAGCGTGCCCATCGATCCCCGCATAGACCTGAAGGCGCAGACCGACGTGAACAACCTCTCGGTCGAGGTCGATATCACCGGCAACGCCAGCCAGCCGCAGATCGTCTTCTCCTCTAACCCGGCGCTGCCCGAGGAGGAACTGCTGGCGCGGCTGCTGTTCGGCGGGTCGATCACCAACCTTTCCGCCACCGATGCGCTGCAACTGGCAGCCGCAGTAAACAGCCTGCGCGGTGGCGGCGGCATGGGGCCGATCAACCAGCTGCGCAACGCCGTGGGGCTGGACCGGCTGCGGATCATCCCCGCAGACCCGGCGCTGGATCGCGGCACTGCGGTGGCGCTGGGCAAGAACTTCGGTCGCCGCTTCTATGTCGAGATCATCACCGACGGGGCAGGCTACAACGCCAGCGAGCTGGAATTCCGCGTGACCGGCTGGCTGAACCTGCTGGCCACGGTCAGCACGATCGGCCGCCAGCAAGTCGCCGCCGAATACCGCCGCGACTACTAAGTCCGGGCTAGCTGCCCTTGTGATAGAGCGCAGCCTCCGCCGCGCGGCGGCGGGCAAGGCCCTTCATCACCCGGCCCCCCCCCGCATAGCACCAGCGATCGAATTCCCGCGCTGCGCCTGCGAAATCGCCCGCCACGTGCTTGCGGGTGAGCGTGGCACTGGCAATCGCGCCGGTGTTGTAGTGGAAGCTGACCAGCGCATCGAACTGGCGCTGGCTGGTCTTCGCATCGCCCAGCGCGTTGGCGACCTGCAAGGCATAGCGTTCCAGGTCGGCCTCCAGCCGCGCGTCGCAGGCGTCCTGCGTCCACACGGTGCCGGGGCCTATGCCGGGCCCGGTCGCGCCCCAGCCGATGGTCCACGGATCGCCGCCCGTCGCAGGATCGGGATAGGCCTCCACGCGCCCGTCACGCCGCTTCTTCGCGCAGCCTTCGAAGCGCTTGATAAGCGCAATGCCATCCGGGCCGACCGTGCGCGGCGAGTCGTAATGTGGAGCACCTGGAGCACAGTCCTGGGGAACCAAATCCACCGCCGCATCGATGCGGTCGACTTCGGCTTGGCTGAAGCCGCGACCAAGGATGGCGCGGATGGTGTCGAACAGGGGTTTGCGAGTCATGGGAAGGGCCTCTCGTCATGCAAATGGGGCCCGTGCGCTAGGTGTGGCGGCTGGCTGTAGGAAAGGGGTGCGCCTGAACGAAAAGGGCCGCCCGGTTTCCCGGACGGCCCTTCCTTTTGATCGAATGATCGTTCGTCCTACGACGAATAGTACATGTCGAACTCGACCGGCGAAGGCGTGGTTTCGAAGCGCAGCACGTCTTCCCACTTCAGGTCCATGTAGGCGTCGATCTGGTCCTTGGTGAACACGTCGCCCTTCAGCAGGAAGTCGTGGTCGTCACGCAGGGCCAGCAGCGCTTCGCGCAGGGAACCGCAGACGGTCGGCACGTCGGCCAGTTCGGCCGGCGGCAGGTCGTACAGGTTCTTGTCCATGGCATCGCCCGGATGGATCTTGTTCTCGATCCCGTCGAGGCCGGCCATCAGCAGTGCCGAGAAGGCGAGGTACGGGTTGGCCAGCGGATCGGGGAAGCGGAATTCCACGCGCTTGGCCTTCTCGCCCGAGCCGTAGGGAATACGGCACGAAGCCGAACGGTTGCGGGCCGAATAGGCCAGCAGCACCGGAGCCTCGAAGCCCGGCACCAGGCGCTTGTAGCTGTTGGTGGTCGGGTTGGTGAAGGCGTTCAGCGCCTTGGCGTGCTTGATCACACCGCCGATGTAGTAGAGGCAGGTTTCCGACAGGCCGGCATATTCGTTGCCAGCGAAGGTCGGCTTGCCATCCTTCCAGATCGACATGTGGGTGTGCATGCCCGAACCGTTATCGTCCTTGATCGGCTTGGGCATGAAGGTGGCCGTCTTGCCATAGGCGTGGGCAACCTGCTGCACCACGTACTTGTAGATCTGCACGCGGTCGGCGGTCTGGGTCAGCGTGCCGAAGGTGATGCCGAGCTCGTGCTGGGCAGCCGCCACTTCGTGGTGGTGCTTGTCCATCGGCAGGCCCATTTCCATCATGGTGGAGACCATTTCCGCACGGATATCCATGGCGCTGTCGACCGGCGCGACGGGGAAATAGCCGCCCTTGGCGCGCGGGCGGTGGCCCATGTTGCCCATTTCCATCTCGCTGCCCGAATTGGTCGGCAGTTCGACATCGTCGATCTGGTAGCCCGAGCCGGAGTAGCCGTCTTCGAAGCGCACGTCGTCGAACATGAAGAATTCGGGCTCCGGGCCGACGAACACGGTATCGCCGATGCCGGTGCTCTTCAGGTAGGCTTCGGCGCGCTTGGCGGTGGAACGCGGGTCACGGCTGTAGAGTTCGCCGTTCGAGGGTTCGACGATGTCGCAGTTGATGACCATCATCGGCGTGGCGCTGAACGGATCGATGTAGACCGAGTCCAGGTCCGGCTTCAGAATCATGTCGGATTCGTTGATGGTCTTCCAGCCCTCGATCGAGGAACCGTCGAACATCATGCCTTCTTCCAGCATGTCCTCGTCGACAACGCCGGCACACATCGACAGGTGCTGCCACTTGCCCTTGGGGTCGGTGAAGCGGACGTCGACCCATTCGATCTCCTCGTCCTTGATACGCTTCGCGATATCCTTTGCACTGGCCATGATAATCCTTCCTTGAAAATTGAACGTATGGTTGTTTGTTCTGGCGGGTTTCGCCGGATGGGTGGGGTGGAGCCGAGTTACAGCGTGGGCCGGTTACAGCGCCGCATCGTCCTGCTCTCCGGTACGGATGCGGATTGCCGTGCCGATGTCGGAGACGAAGATCTTGCCATCGCCGATGCGGCCGGTCTTGGCGGCATTGGCAATCGCTTCGGTGACCTGCTCGGCCAGCGAGTCGGGCACTATGATCTCGAGCTTCACCTTGGGCAGGAAATCGACGACGTATTCGGCGCCGCGATACAGCTCGGTGTGGCCCTTCTGGCGTCCGAAGCCCTTCGCCTCTGTCACGGTGATGCCGGAAACGCCCACTTCGTGCAGCGCGTCCTTCACTTCGTCGAGCTTGAAGGGCTTGATGATGGCTTCGATCTTTTTCACTTAGTATCCCTGTCTGAACCCGGCTTGCTCCGGGCCTTTCTCCCAATGGCAATACCCGGAAAAGCATGCTTCAAGAATCATGCCAGACCGTGATGGGCGAGAGGTAGACAATCGAAGCCCCTAACGAAAGGGCGGAATCGCAACAAAGGCGCGAACTGCGCGGGCTCACGGGTAATCAAATTGCGTGGACGAGGCGCGCTGCTTGACCTTTTTGCGGGCAGGCCTGCCCAAAAAGCGGGCAGGGCGCAGCGCCGCGCGGGCGCTAGAGGCGCAGGCCCGCCAGCGGGTCGCAGCCCGCCATCAGGTTCAGCGACTGCACGGCCGCGCCGCTCGCGCCCTTGCCGAGGTTGTCGAGCACCGCCACCAGGCGCGCGGTCTTGCCCTTATCGTGCGCGAAGACATAGAGGTCGAGCCGGTCGGACGGCTCCGCCTGCCGATGCAGCAGCAGTTCGCTCGCCTCGCCGTCGTGCACGGTGACAATCGGCGAATCCTCGTAGAAGCGCACCAGTTCGGCGTGCAGTTCTTGCGGCGGGGAGGCGGCGCGCATCGCGGCGATGGGCAAGGGCACTTCCACCACCATGCCGCGATAGGCGGGTACGACGGAAGGCGCGAAGACGGGCGAGTGCTTCAGCCCCGCCATGGCCTTCATTTCCGCCAGGTGCTTGTGATCCAGCGACAGGCCATAGTCGCGAAAGGCGATGTTGCTGTCTGTGCTTTCGAAGCGTTCGATCAGGCTCTTGCCCCCGCCCGAATAGCCCGAGACGGCGTTGACGCAGTAAGGCCAGTCGCGCGGCAGCAGCTTGGCGCGCACCAGCGGTGCCAGCAAGGCCAGGAACCCGGTGGGATAGCAGCCGGGGTTGGACACCCGGTCCGCCCCTTCGACCACGCTGGTGCCGACCAGTTCGGGAAAGCCGTAGATCCAGCCGGGCTCGGTGCGGTGCGCGGTGGAGGCGTCGATCACCCGCGTGCCGGAATCCTTGTCGATCATGTCCACCGCTGCGCGCGCGGCGTCGTCGGGCAGGCACAGGATCGCGAAATCGGCGAAGTTCAGCGCGGCACGGCGGCAGTCCTCGTCCTTGCGCTCGGCCTCGTTCAGGCGCACCAGTTCGAACTCGCTGCGGCCTTCCAGCCGGTCGGCGATCTCGAGGCCGGTGGTACCGGCCCCGCCATCGATGAAGACGGTGTGGCTCATGCGCTCAGCGGCTCCAGCCGGTCAAGCCGGACATAGCCCACCGGCCCCTCCAGCGAGAGGCAGCCCCAGGCCCATTCGCGCGTCACGTCGAGCACTTCGAAGCTGTCGCCCTCGATCAGCACGCACAGCTCTTCGGAAGCCTCGTCCGGCTCTGCATGCAGTGGCGCACCGCCGGGCAGAACGCCGCGCGGCTGGGGCACGGCGTAATGTGGCACGAAGTGCTTTCCCGCCAGGCCGATGTGCGCCAGATCGCCGCGGATCGGTTCCTTCGCTGGGTCCGGGCGCGCAACAGGGCCCGCCAGGGCGAAGGGACCCTGTGCGGCAAGTGCCGTGTCTGTATTGTCGTCCTGGCTCAAGCGCCAATCACCCGTCTTGTCCATGTGCGCGCGGGCTGGCCCGCGCGATTGAAACAGCGCGCTTAGACCTGTGCGGCCTTTGCTGCAACCTGTCGCTTAGCCGTATCGACCGCGAAGCGCGTGGAAGGCTGCGCGCAGGCCCAGCGCCGCGCCGCCCTTGGAGCGGCCGGGCTTGGGCGTTGGGCGCCAGGCAAAGGTATCGAAATGCGCCCAGTCGATGTCCTCGCCCACGAACTTGTCGAGGAACAGGCCGGCGACGCTGGCCCCGGCAAAGCCGTTGGTATGGGTGTTGTTGGTATCGGCAATGTCGCTCTTCAGCCATTCGGCGTAGGTTGACGGCAACGGCAGCCGCCACGGCTCGTCGTCGTGCGCCTTGCCTGCTGCAATCAGTTGCTCGGCGGTCTGGTCGCGCCGCGTCATCAGCGCGGGAAGGTCCGGCCCCAGTGCCACGCGGGCAGCGCCGGTCAGGGTGGCGAAATCGATGATGAGGTCAGGCTCGTGCTCGCTTGCCAGCGTCAGCGCATCGCCCAGGATCAGGCGGCCTTCGGCATCGGTATTGCCGATTTCCACGGTCAGTCCCTTGCGGCTGTGCAGCACGTCGCCGGGGCGGAAGGCATTGCCGGCAATGGCGTTCTCCACCGCGGGCACCACGCAGTGCAGGTGCACCTTAAGGCCCGCTTTCATGATGAGTTCGGACAGGGCGAGAGCATGCGCCGCGCCGCCCATGTCCTTCTTCATCAGCAGCATGCCGCGCGCCGGCTTGATGTCCAGACCGCCCGAATCGAAGCACACGCCCTTGCCGACGATCGCCACGCGCGGGTGGCTGGCATCGCCCCATTCCAGCTCGATCAGGCGCGGGGCATGCTTGCGCTCTGCCGCGCGGCCCACGGCGTGGACCATGGGAAAGCCCTTTTCCAGTGCATCGCCGCGCGTCACGGTCAGCTTCGCGTCGCGTTCCTTGGCGATGCGTTCGGCCTCGGCTTCCAGCGCGGCAGGGCCCATGTCCTCTGCCGGGGTGTTGACGAGGTCGCGCACCAGGCTGACGGCCTGTGCCTCGTGGGTCACGAGGTCGATCTTGGCGACCTCTTCGGTCAGCAGCACGCGCGGGCCTTCGGCGTCCTTCTCGTCGCGGTAGCGGGTGAAGCGGTATTGCGCGGTCTGCCAGCCGAACAGCGCCGGGCCGGGCCCGCAGTTCGCCAGCCGATAGGTGCCGGCAGGCAGTGTCTCGGCCAGCTTGGCCAGGCACCAGCTCGAAAGCTCTTCCGGATCGGCCACGCCGCCCACCGCGAACCAGCTTTCGTCGTCGGCATTCTTGGCAGGCACGATTCCCACCTGGTAGCCGCCGCCGGTAAACTTCTGCGCCGCCAGAGCTGCCCGTTGCGGTCCGCTCAAACCCTTGGCAAAGCTTTCGAATGTGTCCTTGTTGACAAGATGGATCGCGATGGCGTCCTGCCCGCGATCCGGCTGGATCAGGTCTGCTGCGATAGTCATGGGATTCCGCTTGCCGTTTTCGTCGCCGTTTGGGAAGGCTTGGTTTGTGAACACAAGACGATTCACGATTCTGGCGGTTCCCGCCCTGCTTGCCGCCTGCAATCCGGGCGACGAGGTGGAGGACCCGCAAGCCGGCTCCACGCCCGCGGCGCCGGAAGAAACGGCAACGCCCGACAGCGATCCGCCGCCGCTGGGCGGTGGGCGCACCGTGGCGGAGCAGACCGACACCTTCGTGTTCGAATACTCCTATCCGCAGGCGGCAGGCGATACCGAAGGGCTGGCCGGCTGGCTGGACACCAGGCTGGAGCAAGAGCGCCAGCAACTGGCCACCCGTGCGGCGCAGGGCCGGGAAGAGGCGCGCGACAACGGTTTTCCCTTCAACAGCTATTCCAGCGAAACCGCATGGGAAGTGGTGGCCGACCTCCCGAACTGGCTGAGCCTGTCGGCCTCGCAATCGTTCTATTACGGCGGCGCGCATCCGAATTACGGCTTCGACACCATCGTCTGGAACAAGCAGCAGGGCGAAGTGATGGAGCCGATCGCCTTCTTCACCTCGCCCGCGGCGCTGGACCGGGCGCTGGGGCCGCAACTGTGCGAGGCGCTGAACGCCGAACGCGCCGCGCGGCGTGGGCACCCGGTGGAAGAAGGATCCGACGACAGCTTCGATGCCTGCATCAAGCCGGACGAGACCAACCTGCTGCTGGGTTCCAGCAACGGCGAAAGCTTCGACCGCATCGGCATCCAGATCGCGCCCTACCTTGCCGGGCCCTATGCCGAAGGCAGCTATGAATTCACCTTTCCGGTGACGCCGGAACTGCTGGACGTGGTGCGAGAGGAATACCGCGGCACCTTCACGGCCCAATAGGCCTGGCGCGATTCCCGCACTCGCAATTCGCCGCCAAAGCCCTTAAGTGAGGCGCATGACCGAATACCAGCACGTAACCGCCGATACCTCCGTCTACCGCGACGGCACGATCAAGCTGCACGGCCCCGAAGGTTTCGAGGGCATGCGGAAGGCCGGCCGCCTTGCCGCAGAGATCCTCGACGAACTGACGACCCGTATCGAACCGGGCGTGACCACCGGAGAGATCGACCGGATCGTGCGCGAGATGACGCTGGATGGCGGCGCGGTGCCTGCCACCATGGGCTATCGCGGGTTCGCGCATTCGTGCTGCACCTCCATCAACCACGTCGTGTGTCACGGCATCCCGGCCGACAAGCGGCTGAAGGAAGGCGATATCGTCAATGTCGATGTCACCCCGCTGCTGGACGGCTGGCATGGCGACACCAGCCGCATGTTCTTTGCCGGCGAGCCGTCGCTGAAAGCGAAGAAGCTGGTGGAAGTCACTTACGAATGCCTGATGATCGGTATTGCCGAAGTGCGCCCCGGCGCGCGGCTGGGCGATATCGGCGCGGCGATCCAGGAACATGCCGAACGCCACCGCTATGGCGTGGTGCGCGAATTCTGCGGCCACGGCCTTGGCCGCCTGTTCCACGATGCCCCCGAAGTGGTGCACGCCGGACGCCGCGGCACCGGGCCGGAGCTGAAGGCGGGCATGTTCATGACCATCGAGCCGATGATCAACCTGGGCAAGCCGCACGTGAAACTGCTGAACGACGGCTGGACTGCGGTGACCCGCGACAAGAGCCTGTCGGCTCAGTTCGAACACTCGATCGGCATTACCGACGACGGCTGCGAGATTTTCACCAAGAGTCCCAAGGGACTGGACAAGCCGCCTTATGGAGCGGTCGAATGATGCGCGCCGGTTTGAGCCTTGCTGCCCTGGCGCTGCTGGCAGCCTGCCAGACCGCACAGCCGGAGCCCGTCGCCGAGGCCAAGCCGGAAGATCATGCGCTGGCCCAGGCGGCCTGCGGCGGGTGCCATTCGGTGGAGCCTTATGGCTTGTCGCCCAATCCCGATGCGCCCGAATGGCCCGCCATTGCCAATCGCCGCGGCCTGACGCGCGAGACGCTGACACGCTGGCTGGTCGATGCGCACAACTACCCTGTCGACATGGATTTCTACCTCGAGGAAGACGAGGTGCAGCAGCTGGTGGACTACATGCTCACCCTGCGGCGCGAGGATTACCACCCGCCGTATTGACCAGCCGCGCGAGGTGTGCTGCGCAATGGCGGCAATCGCTGCTGCCGAAGCCCGCCAGCGGAACCTGTGCCAGCCCGCTGTCCAGCAGCCGATCCATCAGCGCGCACTCGGTGCCGCCGGGGAAAGCGAGCGCGGTGATCTCGCGCGCGGCCAAGGTCAGCGCGTCGATGTGCCAGTGGGCCTTCTTCTCCTTGCGCTTGTGCCGCGCCACGCGCGCAGCGATTCCGCCGGGGCCTTTGGCGCTTCCGGCATAGGCATAGGTGCCCGCATCCAGCGCCACGGGCTTCCCGCGCAAGGCGAAGCCTAAGGGTTCGGCGAGCTCGATCAGCAGCAGGTAAGCGCCTTTCCGGGCATCGAGCGCCTCATTCTCGGGAAACAGGCTGGCGACCTCGCGCATCGGCTCAGCCCTCACGGGCGGCGCGGATCGCGGCTCCTCCGGCGAAAGGCGTGATCGCCACCAGCACCAGGCTGATCGCCCCGGTCAGCGCAATGCCGCCTTCGCCGCCCAGCGCCAGCGAGCCTGCGCCGAAGATCAGCACCGGCACCGCCAGCGGGATCACCAGCAGGCCGGATAGCGCCGCACCGCCACCTTTCAGGCCCACGGTAACGGAGGCGATGATCAGGCCGATGGCGGCCAGCCCCGGCGTGCCGGCCAGCAGTCCCAGTTCCACCGTGCGCAGCGTTTCGCCGTCGATGCCCAGCAGCGCGCTGGCGGGCAGGGCGGCCAGCATCAGGAACGGCCCGAAACTGAGCCAGTGCGCGATCAAGCGCACGGCCACCACCACTTCCTCTGCCACGCCGCGCAGGGCCCACTGGTCGAAAAAGCCGTTTTCCAGGTCCGGCGCCAGCAACCGGTCCAGCGGCAGGATCGCAGCCAGCAGCGCGGCCACCCAGATCACCCCGCCGCCAGTGGCCGCCAGCAAGTTGGGGTTGGGGCCCACGGCAAAGGGGTAGAGCATGGCGACGGCAAGGAAGAACAGCAGCGGCAGCAGCGTGTTGCCGCGCCGCGCGCCCGGCAGGAATTGCGCCAGGTCGCGCAGCAGCAGGGTGGCAAAGGTGTTCACAACGCCTCCTCCGGCGGGGCGAAGTCGTGCAGGTGCAGAACCTGCAGTCCCGGCAGGGTAATCGGCTGGTGGCTGGCGATCAGGGCAATGCCGCCGCCTGCGACATGCTCTGCCACCAGCGCCTCCACCATGGCCACCGCATCGCGATCCAGCCCGTTCAGCGGTTCGTCCAGCAGCCAGACCTGTGCGCGCTGGCCCAAGAGGCGAGCCAGCGCGGCCCGTTTGCGCTGGCCGGTGGAGAGGTAGCGAACCGGCACGTCGAGCAGGTTTGCAAGGCCCAGCCGGGCAAGGTCGGCGTCTGCCAGCGCGCCGTCCAGCTTGCTCCAGAAAGACAGCGCTGCGCCCAGCGGCAGGTGCTCGTCCAGCGCCAGCGTCTGGTCGAGCAGGGCAGTGCTGCCCTCGCGCTCCACTTCGCCCGCATAGGGGCGCAGCAAGCCGGCCAGGATGCGGATCAGGCTGGACTTGCCTACCCCATTCGATCCGGTGACGTGCAATGCCTGTCCGCCCGCAAGCTCCAGCGACAGCGCGCGGAACAGCAGCCGCTCGCCGCGGCGGCAGGCAAGATCACGGGCGGCAAGGCGGGGCGCTTTCATTGCCTCGTGCGTTAGGGCAGGGACACTGTAGGACGCAAGCAAGGGAGTAACACATGGCCGTAGAGAAACTGACCCGCAGCGAAGCCGAAAGCGCGCTGGTGGAACTGGATGGCTGGGACTTTGCCCGCAATGGCGATGCCATACGCAAGGTATTCAAGTTTTCCGATTTCAGTGCTGCATGGGGTTTCATGAACCGCGTTGCCCTGATCGCCGAGAAGCAGGACCACCATCCAGAGTGGTCGAATGTCTACAACACGGTGGATATCACCCTGACCACGCACGATGCGGGCGGGCTGTCGCAGCGCGACGTGAAAATGGCGAAGGCGATCGAGGCGCTGTGAGCCCGAATGCGATGCGCTGGCTGCTGGCCCTTCTCGCCCTGGCGCTGGCTGCTCCCGCGGCGGCGCAGGAGCAAGACCCGCCACGGCTTGACGGGGTGTGGCAAGGCACGGTGGCAGGCCAGCGCGTGCGCGCCTGCTTCGACTGGCGCGACTGGCGCTCGCAGCCCGACCTGCTGGCGATCTATTATTACGACCACGTCAAGCGGCTGATCCGGCTGGAGCAGCAGGGTGAGGGCTTGCGCGAACGCTTCGATTACACCAGCGACCTCGGAGCAAGCTGGACCTTCACGCAGGTTTCCGAAAACGAACTCGTCGGCGAGTGGGGTGGCGGGCAGGGGCCGCAGCCCATCCGCCTGGCCCGCGTGCCATTCGAACAGAGGGGAATGCGCCCCAACCCCTGCGAGAGCGAGGCCTTCATGGGGCCGCTGTTTGCCGGAGGACAGGTGGACGAAGTGCCCGCCAGGTTTGGCGACCGGCCTTACACGCGGCTGGTGTTCAACCCGCCCGCGCACCTGCAGCCGCAGGAAGACGTTGACTTCGGACCCGTCGCCATCGAGACCTTCGCGATCGAGGAGGTGTCTTCCGCAGACCGCGTGATCAACGCCATTCTCGCCACCCACCTGCCGCGTGGCGGCGTTGCCGACGACTATGCCCGGTGCCTGATCGGAAATGCCGCGTGGAACGGGGTGCTGGGCGATTTCTCACTCAATGTGCGGCCCGAACTGCTGACCGACCAGTGGCTGGGCGTGGTGGAGACGCAGGCGATCTATTGCGGCGGCGCGCATCCCAGTTACTGGGAGAGCCGCCGCGTCTTCGATCGCCGCCACGGGCGCGAGGTCGATCCGCTCGGCTGGATTTCGCAGCGCGGCTTTGCCCGCAGCGTGGAGGGGCGGGGCGAGACGGCCTACCTGCGGCTGGAAATGACCGAGGCCCTGCGCTCCGCAGTGGAAAGCAACTGGCCGCGAGGCGAGAACTACGAACCGGAGTGCCTTTCCGTCGCAGAAAGCGCCTTTGGCTGGGATGTCGGCCTCGTCGAGGACGGTCTGGCCTTCATCCCCAGCGTTCCGCACGCGGCCACCGTCTGCGCCTATACCGTGGTGGTGCCCTGGACAGACGTGGAGCCTTTCCTCTCGCCAGAGGGCAGGGTGGTGATGCTGACTTTTGCGCCCTAGCCAATAGCGCGCGCTAGCTCTTCGCCGCGCGTCCTTCGCTGCGTTCGTGCGCTTCGGCCAGTGTGCGAGCACGGTTGCGCAGCTGGCCGGGGAACCACTTGGCCACCCGCGCCAGCTTGCGCGCGGTCTTGCCGACCAGGCGGTGGACCTTGTTGCCGTGCACCGCGTTCCACGCTTCCTGTGCAACGACCTCCACCGGCGTGAATTCCAGCCCCGCCTTCACCACGGCCTCGCGGATCGGGGTATTGCGGCTGCGGTTGGGCGGCTGTTGCAGCAGTGGCGTATCGATGAAGCTGGGCATCAGCGAACGGACCTTGATGCCTTGCGGCGCCCATTCGGCATCGAGGCTCTCGGTCATCGATTTCACCCCCGCCTTCGTGGCGCCATAGACGCTCTGGTTCGCCATGCCATAGATCGCCGCCGCGCTGGCGGTGTTGAGCAGGCAGGCGTCGGGCGCTGCTGCTTTCAGGTATTCGTAGCCTGCCTTGGCCCCGTAGAAGACCGCGCGCAGGTTCACGTCCAGCAGCAGGTCCAGCTCTTCATGTGTCACCTCGCTCAGCGGGCCGCCCGACGGCAGCCCGGCGTTATTGGCGATCACATTGATGCTGCCGCCGGCATGCTTGGCAAAGTCCGACAGCGCCACGTCCCAGCCGTTCCGGTTGGTGACGTCGAAAGTGTAAGTAAGGCACTGGCCTTCGGGCAGCAGCGCCTTTGTTTCCTCCAGCCCGATCGAATTGCGATCAGAAATACCAACCAGCCAGCCCTGCGCGGCGAAATGCTGCGCGATGGCGCGGCCGATGCCCGATCCGCCGCCGGTGATGAAGATGCTTTTCTGCGGTGCCATGTGCCCTCTCCCCTACAGGCCTTTCACATGCTCCCTACCCGTCGGGATTTGCGCCGTCGAGGCCGCCAGCACATCGCCCACCGGTTCCGCCCGCCCGCCGATGCATTCGGCCAGGAAGTTTTCGGCAATGGCGTTGAAGGCGATGTTGTTTTCCGGACGGTGGAAGCCGTGGCCTTCGTCGGGGAAGAGGACATAGGTGACGGGCACATTGTGCCGCTGCATGGCTTCCACGATCTGGTCGCTTTCGGCCTGCTTCACGCGCGGATCGTTGGCGCCCTGGCCGATCAGCAGCGGCCTGGTGATGTCCTGCGCCTTGTACAGCGGGCTGATCGACTTGAGGAACTCCACGCCTTCGGGCGTGCTGGGGTCGCCCATGCGTTCGTGGAACTGCTTTACCAGCGGTTCCCAGTAGGGCGGGATGGTTTCCAGCAGCGTTTCGAGGTTCGACGGGCCGACGATATCCACGCCGCAGGCGAACACATCGGGCGTGAAGGTCAGGCCCACCAGCGTGGCATAGCCGCCGTAGCTGCCGCCCATGATGGCGACCTTGTCCTTCTCGGCAATGCCCTGGCCGATGGCCCACTCGACCGCGTCGAGCAGGTCGTCGTGCATCTTGCCAGACCATTCCTTGTCGCCCGCGCTGATGAACTTCTTGCCGAACCCGGTGGAACCGCGGAAGTTCACGCTCAGGACGGCGTAGCCACGGTTGGCCAGCCACTGGTGCGTACGGTTGAAGCCATAGCCATCGCGCGCCCACGGCCCACCGTGGACCACCAGTACCATGGGCACAGGCCTGTCCGGCACGCCGTCGCCGTCAGGGTCGCTCTGCGGGGGCAGGGTCAGGTAGCTGGGCAGCGTAAGGCCGTCGCGAGCCTTGATCTCCAGCGCGTGCATGGGTTGCAGCGGCGCGCCTTCCAGCTCGGGCTTGGTGACGTAGAACTTCGTCAGCGTCATCGCGTCGCGATCGAACAGGTAGCTGGCGATGGGCGCGGTCAGCGGATCGTTCCATACCAGCCAGCGGCGATCGTCATCGGTGCGCGACTGCACGCCGAAATCGCCTTCCAGCTGTTCGCGCAGCCACGCGAAGGCTTCGCCGATAGCAGGGTCGATGGCGTGGTGCTGCGTGCGCAGGTAAGTGACATTGTAGGCCTGCACCACGCCAGTCTGCTTGTGCCGCATGGTGCCGCCGATATCGGCCCTGTCATGCTCTGCCACCAGCACGCGTTCGCCCGTCGCGGTATCTTCGGCATAGAGCGCGGCGGTGTCGCGGCCACGGCTGTCGAGCCAGTACAGCGTCTTGCCGTCGGTGGTGTAGCCCGCCATGCCGGTGGTCAGCGCGTCGTCGAGGCCGGTGGTCTCGCGCGGCTCTTCCGCCACCACGCCATCGATGATCTCGTGCATGTCGGTGCCGCCAGCGGCGTTCTGCCGCACGGCCCAGCGCAGGGTCAGGCTGTCATCGGCCTCGAACCCCGCCCATTCGTTGTTCTCGAACACCAGTTCCAGCGCGCCGGTGTTGAGATCGAGCAGGTAGACATCGTGGAAGCGCGCATCGCGGTTGTTGAGGCCGATCAGGATCTTGTCCTTGATCGTTTCCGATCCGCCGACAACTTGCACGCGGGTATCCTCGAAAGGGGTGAGGCACTTTTCCTCCGCGCCTTCCACGCTGTCCACGGGAACACTGTAGAGCAGGTAGTTCTCGTCGCCCTGCTTGTCGCGGATATACAGCACGCTGCGGCTGTCGGGCGCCCAGAAATACTGCGGGATCGGCCGATCCTTCGCGCTGGTCATGCGGCGCGGATTGTCCGGGTCGTTTGCCGGGGCCATGAACACGTTCATCACCCTTTCCCACGGCGCCATCCAGCTGACCCATTTACCGTCCGGGCTGATCTTCCCTTGCGCGCGGGTGGGATTGCCGAACAGGTGGTCGCGCGGGATCAGCGGAGTATCGGATACGCGTGCGGCGGCGGCGGTGTCGGTCATGGTGTCTCCCTTGGGTGAGGGTGACAGCTAGGAACGCGCGGGCGCGTTGCCAAGCTAGAGCGCTGGATTGTTGTAGCAGTGCCAGGTGAAGATCGCCGTCGCGCCGCGGTGCGGCCGCCATGGTTCGGCCAGCGCGCGGGTGGCCTTTTCGTCGGGGCGTTCTTCCATGCCGAGAATTTTCCCGATGCCCGCCATTACCGCCAGGTCTCCGGCGGGCCAGATGTCGGGGCGGCCTTCGGCGAACAGCAGGTAGATCTCCGCCGACCAGCGACCGATGCCCTTGATCTTCGTTAGCTCGGCAATGGCCTCTTCGTCGTCTGTGGGCAGGTTGTCGAAATCCACCTCGCCCGCTGCCACCAGTTCGCACAAAGAGCGGGCATAGCCCTGTTTCTGGCGCGAAAGGCCGCAAGCGCGCAGCGTGTCGAAATCGCGCTCCAGCAGGCAGGTGGGCTTGAAATTCGCGCCCAGCTCGGCTTCCAGCTTGTTCCACATGCTGGTGGCCGCCGCCACGCTGACCTGCTGGCCCACGATCGTGCGCAGCATCGTCTTGTATCCTGTCGGGCGTATGCGCGGTTCGGGATAGCCTGCCCGCTCCAGCGCGCGGGCGATGGCAGGCTCGCGGCTGGCCACTTCGTCCAGGCTGGCGCGAATTCGGTCTGCTGTAAGGCCCATGCTTGTCCTGCTTGCCAAGTGCGTCGCGGTTGCCTAGCAGCCGCGCGAACAAATACGAGGATTTTACGCATGCCCACTTTGCACGTCACCAACCGTTCCGGCGAGGAAACCACTGTCGAGGTCGAAGACGGCCTGACCGTGATGGAAGCGATCCGCGACAACGGCTTCGACGAGCTTCTGGCGCTGTGTGGTGGCTGCTGCTCGTGCGCCACCTGCCACGTGCATGTCGACCCGGCGTTCAAGGACAAGCTGCCGGAAATGAGCGAGGACGAGGACGACCTGCTCGATTCGAGCGACCACCGAAACGACAACTCGCGCCTGTCGTGCCAGATCCCCTTCACGGTCGAACTGGACGGCCTGAAGGTCACCATCGCGCAGGAAGATTGAGGCGCGCAGGAAGATCGAGGCGCGCAGGACGGTTGCGCGTAGGTCACCTTGGGACAGCCCAAGGGCATATCACATTGCGCTAATTTACCAGTGCGCCTAACCAAGGCGGCATGACCCAACTGCCTGTCAAAACATCGACGCTCGACCTTATCGGCAACACCCCGCTCGTCCTGCTGAAAGGACCCAGCGAAGCGGCTGGTTGCGAGGTCTGGGGCAAGTGCGAATTCGCCAACCCCGGTGCCAGCGTGAAGGACCGCGCGGCGCTGTGGATCGTGCGCGACGCAGAAGCGCGCGGCGAGCTGAAGCCGGGCGGAACCGTGGTGGAAGGAACGGCGGGCAACACCGGCATCGGCATTGCGCTGGTGGCCAATGCGCTGGGCTACAAGACCGTGATCGTCATGCCCGACAACCAGTCCAAGGAAAAGATGGACACGTTGCGTGCGCTGGGAGCCGAACTGGTCACCGTGCCGCCCACCAAGTTCGCCGATCCCAACCACTTCGTGCATACCAGCCGCCGCATTGCGGAGGAGACCGAGAACGCGGTCTGGGCCAACCAGTTCGACAACGTTGCCAACCGCCGCGCCCATATCGAAGGCACCGCGCCCGAGATCTGGGAACAGATGGAAGGCCGCATCGACGGCTTTACCTGCGCGGTGGGCACCGGCGGCACGCTGGCAGGCGTGGGCATGGGGCTGAAGGAAAAGGACGAAAAGGTCCGCATCGCGCTGACCGATCCGTTCGGCGCGGCGCTGTACAGCTATTACGCCTGCGGCGAACTGGCGTCCGAAGGCTCCTCCGTCGCCGAAGGTATCGGGCAAGGGCGCATCACCGCCAACCTGGAAGGCGCGCCTGTGGATACGCAGTTCCGCATGTCTGACGAGGAAGGCCTGAAATGGGTCGCGAAAATGCTGCGCGACGAAGGGCTGTGCCTCGGCCTGTCGAGCGGCATCAACATTGCCGGCGCCATTGCGCTGGGCCAGCAGTTGAAGGCGGACGGCGTGGCGAACCCGCGCGTGGCCACGATCCTGTGCGATACCGGCTTCCGTTACCTTTCCACGCTCTACAATGCCGAATGGCTGCGAGCCAAGGGCCTGCCGGTGTTCGACTGGTTAGGTTCAGCTTCGGCGGAGTAAGGGTAGCGCATGGCCCTCGATCCCAGAGACCTGTTGCGCCCGCGTGGCCCCGCGCACCAACCCGCCCCGCTGGCCGGCACGCGCGCCGAACGCATCCAGCGGCTGCAGATCGGCCTGTTCGGGATCGGCGCCATGGTGTTGCTGGTGGGGCTCGCCGACGTGGTGATCAGCCGCGCAGAGCAGACCCAGGCCGATGCCGTGCCCGAAGCCGCGCCGACGGTGGAGCCGACAGAGGCCGCCGCACCGCGCGATCCGCTGGCCGATGCCGGGGTGGTGCCCGATCTGCCGGCGGAGCCGACGCCGACACCCACCGTCACCGTGCCACCGCCGACCGAAGACCTGCCCGCCAATGCCCTGCCTGCCACCAATGCGCCGCTGCAATAGGGCGCTGGCTGCACTGGCGCTGGCCTCGACGTGCCTTTGTGCTCCGGCAGGAGCCAGGCCCGCTGACTCCGATGATAGTCGTCCCACTCTCGCCTTGATGGGCACGGTGCCGATCTACTGGGGCGAAGCTGCCGGCCTGGAAGAGCTGATCCACGGCGACGCGCCGCCGCACTGGGCGCGGGCGAAGCTGGAGGAGCATTTCACGCTGGCGCCGATCGACTACCTTTCAGCCGAGACACTGGCGAAATACCATTACCTGCTGCTGGCGCAGCCGCGCGGGCTTTCACCGGAAGAAAACGTGGCGCTTGATCGCTGGGTGCGCGACGGCGGGCAGCTGCTGCTGTTCGCCGATCCGATGATGACCGGGGAAAGTCGCTTTCACCTGGGTGACCGAAGGCGCCCGCAGGATGTCGCCTTGCTCTCTCCGATCCTGGCGCGCTGGGGCCTGGATCTGGCCTTCGACCCGCAGCAGGCCGCGGGGCTGCAGGCGGTCGACCATCACGGCACGGCCATGCCGGTGAACATGCGCGGCGTGCTGCGATATGCCGACGAGCAGGCGCTGTGCAACATTCCGGGCGAAGGCCTGCTGGCGCACTGCAATATCGGCGATGGGCAGGCGATGGTGATCGCCGATGCCGCCATGCTCGACCTGCACGGCCCGCACGCCAATGCGCCCACAGCCCTGCACTGGCTGGTCAGCCATGTTTTCGGGGACTTCGGGGATCACGCGGGAAATGATGCGATTGCGACCGTGCAGGCTGCGGATTCGGCCGGAAATACGGATAGGCCTGGCCACACTGCTAACCATAATCACCATCCGGGACATGAAATCGAGGGGCAATAAAATCAATTAGTTATCTTCTTCTCCCACAGTTTCCCGCAATTTCCCCTTCCATCCCGCGTTAACCCGCGTTATTTGCCGATCCTATCGGACACAAAGCCGTGCCCACATCCTGCCTGGCAGGGTGGACCGGTCGCGCCTGCGCGCGGCCCGGCACGGGAAAGGTGTGTCCGCGGGGAACGTGAAACGAGGGACCAGTGGCGCAGCGGCCGGCAGGATACAGGGGGCAGGGCTTTTCGCTTCGCGGCGAAAAGGATCGCTTTGTCCTGCCGCCACTCTTCCGCAAGGTCTTCGCCGAACTGGGTGACGAAGGCGTGCTGTGCGTCGCCAAGCACCACAAGTATCCCTGCCTGACGGCCTTCGGCCCCTCGCGCACCGACACTTTCGAGGATATCCTCGACAAGGAAGAGGAAAACGCGGTGCGCCGCGACCTCGATTTCGACCGCGACCTGCGCTCCACCCAAATGTGGACCTTTACCGAAGTGCCGTTCGACAAGAGCGGCCGCTTCATCCTGCCGCCCCGCTTCTGCAAGGTCGGCGGCATCGGCGACAACATCTGCTTCCTGGGCGGTGGTCAGTTCCTGACCATGTGGGACCTTGATCGGCTCGGCCAGATGGGTGGCGGCTGGCAGGACCAGTACGAGCTGTGCCTGGCCGAAGCCGAAGATGCGCGCGCCCGGGCGGCGGCGAAGGGGAAGGGCAAGTGACCGCGCCTGCTCCCCATATCCCCGTCCTGCTCGACGAAGTGATCGAAGCGCTCGACCCGCAGCCGGGCGATGTCATCATCGACGCCACCTTCGGTGCCGGCGGCTATACCCGCGCGATCCTGGATCGCGGGGCGATCGTGCATGCCTTCGACCGCGACCCCGATGCCATTGCAGCGGGCAGCCAGTGGCCCGAAACCCGCGAGGAGCCCCCGCGCCTCGTGCTGCACCAGCGCCGCTTTTCCGAAATGGTGGAGGCCATGGCCGAGGCTGGTATCGACCGGGTTGACGGGATCGCGATGGATATCGGCGTGTCCTCGATGCAGTTGGACCAGGCGGAGCGCGGCTTCGCCTTCTCCGCCAACGGCCCGCTCGACATGACGATGAGCAAGGCAGGCCCGACCGCTGCCGACTTCGTGAACACGGCGGCGGAAAAGGACATCGCCGACGTGCTCTACACCTATGGCGAGGAGCGCCAGTCGCGCCGCGTGGCCCGCGCCATCGTGGCGGCGCGCCCGCTCACCACCACCGGCGAACTGGCCGAAGTGGTGCGCAAGGCGCTGGGCCATCGCCCCGGCGACAAGAAGGACCCGGCCACCCGCAGCTTCCAGGCCATCCGCATCCACGTGAACGGCGAGCTGGACGAACTGGAGCAGGGCCTGGTCGCGGCAGAGCAGCTGCTGGGCGAGGGCGGGCGGCTGGCCGTCGTCAGCTTCCACAGCCTGGAAGACCGGATCGTGAAGAAATTCCTGCGTGACGCCGCGAATGCGAACCCCCGCGGGTCACGCTACCTGCCCGAAGCGCAGAGCCTTTCCCCAGCACGCTTCGGGCACTTGTCCAAGGCGATCCGCCCCTCGCAGGCGGAAATCGACCGCAACCCGCGCGCGCGGTCTTCCACGCTGCGCGCTGCCATCCGCACCTCCGCCCCTGCCCGAAAGGACGCCGCATGACTTACCAAAGCCGCATCCGACGCATTGGCTGGCTCGCTGCGCTCGGCACCTGCATCGCATTGTACGCGCTGCTGCACGTGAAGGTGAACGCCGTGCACGCCGACGTGGTGCGGGCGGAGCGGCAGATCGTGCGCCTGGAAGAGCAGAACATGCTGCTGGAGACCGAATTCCTGACCCGGTCCAGCCAGTTGCAGCTGGCGGCCTGGAACCGCGTGGACTTCGGCTTGGAGGCACCGCGCGCCGAACAGTTCATCGACAGCCCCATGCAGCTGGCCGCCTTCGGCAGCCCGCGCGGAGTCGATGCGCCGCAGCCGATCCGGCTGGCGGGCATGACCTCGGGCGAGGACCTGCCCGAATTTCCCAAGCTGGTTTCCCCCTTGACCGGAGAACCGGTGGACGAGCGCGTGCTGGCCGGGGCTGACGACGAAGGCCGCAGCCTGGCGGTGACGCTGGCAACCGGGGCGCTGCGCGTGCCGATCGCCGGCGCTGCCGAGGCGGTGGGCGCGGAAGTTGCCATGGCGGGGGCTGCCACCCGGTGACAACCTACGCCGCCCCGCACACGATCATCACTAGCCAGGCGGGGCGCGTCGATCATCGTCGCCGCGCCTTGCTGGTCGCGCGCCTGCGCCTGCTGCTGATCGCGGGCGCATTCTTGCTGGTGGCGGCGGCGGCGCTGGTGCGGATCACGTGGATCGGATCGGTAGAGTCGGCGCCAACGGAGCAGTCCATGGCCGAAGCCCTGCTGCCTCCGCGCGGGGAGATCACCGATCGCAACGGCGTGCCGCTGGCGCGCGCCTTTCCCGCCTATGCCCTGTGGTTCAATCCCGCTGCCATGGCCGAGGGCGGCGATGGCGGTCCACCACTGGTAAAATCGCCCGAACAGGTGGCGGCAGAGTTGAAAGCGATCTTTCCCGATCTGGACCAGCACGAAGTGACGCAGCAATTGCGCTCGGGTCGTCCGGGTTACCTGCGCCGCAGGGTGCTGCCCGAAGATGCCAACCGCGTTATCGCCATCGGCGAACTGGCGCTGGAACTGCCGCGCGAGACCGATCGCCACTATCCGCAAGGCCGCATGGCCGCCCACGTGCTGGGCTATGTCGCGGCAGACGGCCATGGCCGCGTGGGCATGGAGGCGGTGTTGGATGAGCACCTGCTGGACCCTGCACGCCGCGCCGATCCGGTCGCGCTGTCCATCGACATGCGCGTGCAGGGCGCGCTGGAAGACGAACTCCGCAGCGGCATGCGCTCGGTCAACGCGGTGGGCGCGGCGGGCATCGTGCTGGACGTGGATACCGGCGAAGTGCTGGCGCTGGCCAGCCTGCCCGAATTCGATCCCAACGACGTGCAATCGTCCGACGTGCGGGTAACGCAGGAACAGTACGACCGCGGCATCGTGGCGCCGGCTTTCAACCGGGTGACCAACCAGGTCTACGAACTGGGCAGCACGTTCAAGCCCCTGGCCGTGGCGGCCGCCATCGACAGCGGATCGCTGACCGACCTTTCGCGCCGCTATTCCGCCGAGCCTTACGTGGTCCAGCGCCGTACCGTGCGCGATTCGCATGCGATGGGGCCGACGCTGAACACGCCGGAAATGCTGATCCATTCCTCCAACGTGGTGACGGGCCACATTGTCGACGAGATGGGCGCGGCCACGCTGCGCCAGTACATGGTCGACCTGGGCATGAACGAGCGGCCCTACATCGAACTGCCTGCGCGCGGCTTCCCGATTTGGCAATCGGGGGAATGGTCGCGCATCCGGGCGATCACGGTGGGCTATGGCCACGGTGTTGCGGTTACCCCGCTGCACCTGGCCAGCGCCTATGCCGCGATGGTGAACGGTGGGATCTGGCGCCCGGCCACCCTGCACCGGCTCGATCCGGGTGAGGCGCCGCGCGGGCGCCGGGTGTTCAAGGCCAGCACCAGCGCGCGCATGAACCAGCTGCTGCGCATGATCGCGGTCTACGGCACCGGGCGCAATGCCGATGCGCCGGGCTTCCGCGTGGGCGGCAAGACCGGCAGTGCGGAAAAGCCGGGCAACGGCGGCTATCGCGATACGACGCTGGTCTCTACCTTCGCTGCCGCCTTCCCGATGGACAACCCGCGTTATGTGGTGATCGCCATGCTCGATGAGCCGCAAGGCACTGCCGCCAGTTCGTATCAGCGTACGGCGGCATGGAACGCGGCGCCCATCGTCGGCCGGCTGGTGCCGCGCATCGGCCCGCAGCTGGGCGTGCTGCCCGATGCCGACCGTGACATCGACCTGTCCGACCTGCGCCCGTTGGTGGGGGATACCGACTGATGCGCCTTGCCGATCTTGCCAGCCGGTTCGGCATCGACGCCGGGGAAGCGGGCGAGACCCGTGTCACCGGCTTTGCCATCGACCATCGTAAGGTGGCGCCGGGCAATGTCTTCGGCGCGTTCCAGGGCACGGCGGTGAACGGCGAGGACTTCATTCCCGCCGCCATCGCCAGTGGCGCCGTGGCCGTGGTCGCGCGGCCCGAAGCCCGGGTGCAAGGCGCGCTGCACCTGGCCGACGACGTGCCGCGCCGCGCCTTTGCCCGCGCCGCCTCGCTGTATTTCCGCCCGACGCCGGAAACCGTGGTGGCGGTGACCGGCACCAACGGCAAGACATCCTGCGTGGAGATGACTCGCCAGATCTGGCGCATGTGCGGCGAACGTGCGGCCAGCATCGGCACGCTGGGCGTCACCACGCCCGACGAGAGCGTTTCCACCGGGCTCACCACGCCCGATATCGTCACGTTCCTGTCGAACATGACCGGCCTCGCACGCGAAGGCGTGACGCATGTCGCCTACGAAGCTTCCAGCCACGGCCTGTCGCAGTATCGCAACGAAGGCCTGCCGGTGAAAGCCGGAGCCTTCACCAATCTCAGCCGCGATCATCTCGACTACCACAAGGACATGGAGGACTATTTCGCTGCCAAGATGCGCCTGTTCACCGAAGTGGTGGACGATGGCGGCACGGCGGTGGTGTGGGCCGACGATGCCTGGTCGGACCGGGTGATCGCAGTGGCGAAGGAACGCGGCCTGACGCTGTTCACCGTGGGGGAGAAGGGCAAGGGCATCGAGCTGATTGCCCGCAAGCCCAGCCCGCTGGGGCAGGAACTGAAATTCGTCCACGCGGGCCGCGCCCACGCGATCCGCCTGCCGCTGATCGGCGCCTACCAGGTGGCCAATGCGCTGGTCTCTGCCGGCCTCGCGCTGGCCACCGGCACCCCGGCAGACAAGGTGTTCGACGCCGTTGCCCGGCTGCAGCCGGTGCGCGGGCGACTGGAACGCGCGGTGATTTCTGCGCACGGGGCGCCGGTTTATGTGGATTACGCCCACACGCCCGATGCGCTGGCCGCTGCAATTGCGGCATTGCGCCCCCACGTGAACGGCAGGCTCATCACAGTATTTGGCGCCGGCGGCGATCGCGATGCCGGCAAGCGCGCGCCCATGGGCGAAGCCGCGGCAGCAGGCAGCGACCTGGTGATCGTGACAGACGACAATCCGCGCGGCGAGGATGCTGCCTCTATCCGCGCACAGGTGATGCAGGGCGCAGGTCCTGCCGCACGCAACATCGGCGGACGGCGCGAAGCCATTGCCGCCGCCGTTGCTGAGGCCGGACAGGGCGACATCGTGCTGCTGGCCGGCAAGGGACATGAACAGGGTCAGATTGTGGGATCGGGAGAAAACATGCGGGTATTGCCCTTCGACGACGTAACCGTCGCCCGGGAATGTGCAGCCGAAGCAGCCGGGGGTGGCCGGTGAGCGCCGCGCTGGCCCAGCTGCGCTGGCCGCGTGCCGCCGCCGATGCGGCGCGGCTCGCGCTGTGGACCTCTGCCGATATCGCACAGGCTACCGGCGGGACCGCTTATGGTGAATTCCAGGTAAGCGGCGTGGAAATGGACAGCCGCGACGTGCGCGGGGGCGACCTGTTCGTGGCGCTGAAGGGCGAAGCGATGGACGGCCACCGCTTCCTGGACGCCGCCTTCGCCAATGGCGCGGCCGCCGCGCTGGTGGACCGCGAAGTCGACTATCCGCACGTGCTGGTGGAAGACACGACCGTGGCGCTGGAGGCGCTGGCCCGCGCCGCGCGCGATCGCGCTGCGGCCCGGATCGTCGGCGTCACCGGCTCTGTCGGCAAGACCGGGGTGAAGGAGGCGATCTTTACCGCGCTGGAACGCAGCAGCCGCGGTGCGGCGCATCGCAGCGTGCGCAGTTACAACAACCACGTCGGCGTTCCGCTTTCCCTGTCGCGCATGCCGCCGCGCAGCCGTTTCAGCGTGTTCGAGATGGGCATGAACCACGCTGGCGAGATTTCCGGCCTGACCGCGCAGGTGCGTCCGCACGTCGCCGTCATCACCACCATCGCGCCCGCGCATATCGAGAACCTGGGCAGCATGGAGGCGATTGCAGATGCCAAGGCCGAGATTTTCGAAGGCCTGCAGCCGGGCGGCACCGCAGTCATTCCCGCCGATGTCGAACAGTTCGAACAGCTGCGCGATGCCGCCACGGCAAGCGGTGCAAGGATAATCGCCTTCGGTCGCAGCGGCGATGCCGACCTGCGCCTGCTCGATGCCGTGCCCGATGGTTCTGGCGGATCGCTGGTAACCGCAGCCTTTGGCGACATGCGGCTGTGCTTCACCGTGGCAGAGCCGGGCGAACACTGGATCGACAACGCGCTGTGCGTGATGGCCGCTGTCCACGCCGCAGGCGGAGACCTGGGCGCAGCCGGCCTGGCGTTGGCCGAGATGGGCGGGCTGAAGGGGCGCGGCGCACGCCTGCGCGCCAAGGTGCCCGGTGGCCACGCGCTGCTGATCGACGAAAGCTACAACTCCAACCCCGCATCGATGCGCGCCACGCTGGCGCAGCTGGGGCAGACGCCCGCCACTCGGCGGATCGCGGTGCTGGGCAGCATGAAGGAACTGGGCGACTTCGCTCCCGCCTTCCACGCCCAGCTGGCCGAACCCATTTCCGCCGCCAATATCGACTATGCGGTGCTGGTGGGCGACGAGATGCGGGCCCTGGCACGGGAAATGGGGAAAGAGGCCTGTAACGCGCTTGGCAAGCCCATCGGCTGGGCGCATTGCGAAAACGCGGGCGAGGCGATCGCCGCCTTGCAGGAATTCGGCCTGGCCGGTGGCGACGCCGTCCTGGTGAAGGGCTCCAACTCGGTAGGGCTTGCCCGCGTCGTGGACCATTTCACAGCCAGGGAAGGCTGACGCGCGCACCGATGTTCTATTTTCTCGCCGAAATGCTGGAGTTCGAGGGGCTCTTCAACCTCGTCCGCTATCAGACCTTCCGGGCCGGTGCGGCCATGATGACGGCCCTGTTCATCGGCCTGATCATCGGGCCGAAGTTCATCAACATGCTGCGCGTGCGGCAGGGCAAGGGCCAGCCGATCCGCGCCGACGGGCCGGAATCGCACCAGAAGAAGGTCGGCACCCCCACCATGGGCGGGCTGATGATCCTGACTGCGTTGTCGGTGTCGATGCTGCTGTGGATGGACCTGACCAACCCGTTCCTGTGGGCCTGCCTTGCGGTCACGCTGGGTTTCGGCCTGATCGGATTCCTCGACGATTACGACAAGGTGACCAAGGCCAGCCACAAGGGCGTATCGGGCAAGGTGCGCCTGCTGGCCGAATTCGTCGTAGCGGGAATCGCTACCTGGATCATCGTGCAGGAAGTCGGCTCCACCGCGCTGTACCTGCCGTTCCTGTCCGGTACCGGGCTGGAACTGGGCTGGCTCTTCTATCCCTTCGCCGCGACGGTGATCGTGGGGGCGGGCAATGCTGTAAACCTGACAGACGGGCTGGACGGCCTGGCCACCATGCCGGTGGTGATCGCAGCGGGCGCCTTTGCCCTGATCTGCTACCTCGTCGGGCGCGCCGACTTTTCCGAATACCTGGGCATCCCGCACGTGCTGTCCGCCGGGGAAATGGCGATCATGTGCACTGCCATCATGGGCGCGGGCCTTGCCTTCCTGTGGTATAACGCCCCGCCGGCGGCCGTGTTCATGGGCGATACCGGATCGCTGGCTCTGGGCGGCGCACTGGGCGCGATTGCCGTTGCCAGCCACCACGAAATCGTGCTCGCCATCATCGGCGGGCTGTTCGTGCTCGAAGCGGTGAGCGTGATCGTGCAGGTCTTCTGGTTCAAGCGCACCGGCCGGCGGGTGTTCCGCATGGCTCCTATCCACCACCATTTCGAACAGCTCGGCTGGAGCGAGAGCAAGGTCGTGATCCGTTTCTGGATTATTGCCATCGTGCTCGCCGTGATCGGGCTGGCCACGTTGAAGCTGCGGTGATCACGGCCAAGGTCTTTTCCGGCAAGAACTATTGCGTGCTCGGGCTCGCCCGGTCGGGAATGGCCACGGTGGAGACCTTGCTCGCCAGCGGGGCGCGGGTAACTGCGTGGGACCGGCGCGAGGAACCGCGCGCCGAACTGGCCGGCCGCTGTACGATTGCCGACCCGCTGGAGATCGACCTCGTCGGCTTCGACGGGATCGTGGTCTCGCCCGGCGTGCCGCTCAACACGCATCCGATTGCCGAGCGGGCGCGCGCGGCCGGTGTGCCGATCATCGGCGACATCGAACTGTTCGCGCTGGCCCGCGCCGAACTGCCACCGCACCGCGTGGTCGGCATTACCGGCACCAACGGCAAGAGCACGACCACCGCGCTGGTGTACCACCTGCTGGAACAGGCCGGCGTGCCCGCGCTGATGGGAGGCAATATCGGCCTGCCGGTGCTGGGCCGCGATCCGCTGGCCGCCAAGGACGATGTGTCCGGGGTCTACGTGTTCGAACTGTCGAGCTACCAGCTCGATCTCACCCGCTCGCTGGCTTGCGAGGCGGCGGCCCTGATCAACATCACGCCCGACCATCTCGACCGCTACGACGATTTTGCCGCCTATGCCTTCGCCAAGGGCCGGCTGTTCGCCATGCAGGGCGCGGGGCAATTCGCCGTGTTTGGCTGCGCCGATGCGCCCACCAGCGCGATCCAGCAGGCAGAGGCCGGGCGCCGGCCCGAAGGCCTGGCGGTATGTGTCGATACCTGGGCGTGGGAGCCTTTCCAGAAGGACTGGCCCAGCCTGCAAGGCCCGCACAACCTGCAGAATGCCGCCATTGCCGCTGCCCTGGCCCAGCGCATGGGCCTGTCGCGCGACCAGGTGCTGGCCGGCCTCGCCAGCTTTGGCGGCCTGTCCCACCGGATGGAGCGGCTGGGCGAGTGCGACGGCGTGCTGTTCGTAAACGACTCCAAGGCCACCAATCCTGCCTCCACCGCGCCCGCGCTGGCGGCCTATCCTCCCCTTGAGGGCAAACCGCGAATTCACTGGATTTGCGGCGGGCTGGCCAAGGAAGACAACCTCAACGACTGCGCCCCGCATTTCGCCAATGTCGCGTGCGCCTATACCATCGGGGAAGCCGGGCCGATGTTCGCAGACCTGCTGGAACCGCACATGCCGGTGGAGCGCTGCGAACTGCTGGCAGAGGCCGTGGTGCGTGCGGTCGCCAATGCCGGGGCAGGCGACGTGATCCTGTTCAGCCCGGCTTGCGCCAGTTTCGACCAGTTTCGCGACTACGAAGTGCGCGGCGATACCTTTCGCGAGCTGTCTGCCAGCGTCGGCTGTCACGCCAAGCCCAATGAATGCGGGTTCGATTCGAGGTCTGCCGCATGAGCACGCAGCCCATCTATATTCCCCGCGCGGGGGGCGAGCGTGAAAGGCGCCGCCCACAGCTGCCGCAGGATCGCAAGCGCGAGCTGCGCATCTGGTGGCGCGAGATCGACCGCTGGCTGCTGGGCCTTGTCCTGCTGCTGATGGCGGTCGGCACGCTGGCGGTGGCGGCGGCATCTCCCGCCAGCGCCAATCGCCTGTCGACTGCCGACGTCGCCCTGCCGGACCTGTATTTTTTCTGGGCCCATGTGCGCTGGCAGGTGCTGGGCCTGCTGGTGCTGCTGGCAACATCCATGCTGCCGCGCGAGCTGATGCGACGCGGATCGATCCTGCTGGCCGGCGCCATGCTGGTGCTGTTGCTGCTGGTGCCGTTCGTGGGCTACGAGGTGAACGGTGCGAAGCGCTGGATCCGCTTTGGCCTGGGCGTGCAACCCAGCGAGTTCCTGAAGCCCGCCTTCGCTATCACCGTGGCCTGGATCCTGTCATGGAAGCTGCGCGACCCGAAGCTGCCGGTTATCCTCATTTCCGGCGCGCTGGTGGGCGTCATAACCGTGCTGCTGATGGCGCAACCCAACCTTGGCGCGGCGATCCTGTTCATCGGCTGCTGGCTGGTGATGGTGATGCTGGCGGGCCTGCCGCTGCAACGCATCGGCATGCTGGTGGGTGCAGGGGTGGCCGGGATGCTGGCGGCCTATCTCTTCTACGACAACGCGCGGCAGCGCATCGATTCCTTCTTTGGCGGGCCATCCGCCTACGACCATGTCGACTTGGCCAATCGCACGCTGACGGGCGGCGGGTGGACCGGCAGCGGGTTCTGGCTGGGGCAGAACAAGATGCGCCTGCCCGAAGCGCACACCGACTATATCTTCTCCGTCATCGGCGAGGAACTGGGCCTGATCGTCTGCGCCATCGTGGTGCTGCTGTACCTTGCCATCGTGCTGCGTGTGCTGATCCGGCTGGTGGACGAGGACCGGCTGTTCATCATCCTGGCTGCCAGCGGGCTGATCGCGCTGTTCGGCGGCCAGGCCTTCATCAATATCCTGGTGAACCTGCAGCTTTTCCCCAGCAAGGGCATGACCTTGCCGCTGGTCAGCTATGGCGGGTCCTCGACAATCGCGCAGTGTTTCACCATGGGGCTGCTGCTGGCGGTGACGCGGCGCAATCCTTATCTCGCGCCCGAGCCCTTTGACCTGAGGGACGCGCTGGAGAAGGAGGAGGACCAATGACCCCGGCATCGTCACGCCATTTCGTGCTGGCCGCAGGCGGCACCGGCGGGCACCTGACGCCCGCCTTCGCGCTGGCGCATGAACTGGAACGGCGCGGCCACCACGTTGCGCTGATTACCGACGAGCGTGGAGCGGCCATACCCGGCAAGCCCGATTTCCTCACCGCCCACGTGCTGCCCGCAGGCCGCTTTGGCAAGAACCCGCTGAAATGGCCCGCCGGTATCTCCGCCGTGCTGAAAGGGCGCGCGATGGCGCAGCGCCTGTACGAGACGTTCCAGCCCAGCGCCGTGATCGGCTTTGGCGGCTATCCCGCGCTGCCCGCGCTGCTGGGCGCGCAGGCGATGGACATCCCCACCGTCATCCATGAACAGAACGCCGTGCTGGGCCGCGTCAACCGGTTGATGGCCGGACGGGTGGATGCGATCGCGCTGTCCTATCCCGATGTCGACCGGCTGAAGCCCAAGCATGAAGGCAAGACCGTGCTGGTTGGCAATCCGGTGCGCCCCGGCGTGCTGTCGCTGCGGGACGAGCCGTTTCCTGCCTTTACCGAAGATGGCCTGTTCCGCGTTCTGGTGACCGGCGGCAGCCAGGGTGCCCGCGTGCTTTCGGAGATCGTGCCTGATGGCCTTTCGATGCTCGCACCTGCCTTGCGCAGTCGCTTGCAGGTGACGCAGCAGTGTCGCCCGGAAGACCTGGATGCGGTGCGCGCGCGCTATGCCAACCACGATATCCCGGCGGAACTGGCCACCTATTTCGAGGACATGGCCGCAACGCTGGCCGATGCGCACCTGTTCATCGGGCGCGCGGGTGCCTCCACCATTGCCGAACTGACGGCCGTGGGGCGCCCTGCGATCCTGGTGCCGCTGCCCATCGCCACCGACGATCACCAGGCCGCCAACGTGCGCGAGGTGGTGAAAGCCGGCGGCGCGCGTTCGATCCGCCAGCATGCCTTCACCGCCAAGGAACTGGCCAAGCAGATCAACGCCATGGCGCAGCGCCCGGAAACGCTGGCCAATGCCGCGCATGCCGCGTGGAACTGCGGCAGGCCCAAGGCCGCCAGCGACCTTGCCGACCTGATCGAAGGGTTCGGCGGGGCAGACATGATGGACGTGATCCGCGTAGGCGAAAACGCCGCGCGCGGTGCCACGCAGGAAACGGCTGCCAATGGCGCCAGCCGGGAGCGTGCCGAATGAAGGGCGTGCCCACCGATATCGGGACGATCCATTTCGTTGGCATTGGCGGCATAGGCATGTCGGGCATTGCCGAGGTGATGGCCAATCTCGGCTACAGCGTGCAGGGCAGCGACCTTGCCGAAAGCGCCAGCGTGCTGCGGCTGCGCGAACGCGGTATCCCCGTTGCCATCGGTCATGATGCCGCCAACCTTGGTAACGCTGCTGTCGTGGTGACCTCAACCGCGGTCAAGCGCACCAACCCTGAAGTCGCGGCCGCGCTTGAAGCACGTATCCCCGTGGTGCGCCGGGCGGAGATGCTGGCCGAGCTGATGCGGCTGAAAAGCACCGTCGCGGTTGCCGGTACGCACGGCAAGACGACCACCACCAGCATGGTGGCCGTGCTGCTGGATGCAGGCGGCGTCGATCCCACGGTCATCAACGGCGGCATCATCGAAAGCTATGGTTCGAACGCGCGGCTGGGTGACAGCGAGTGGATGGTGGTGGAGGCCGACGAGAGCGACGGCAGCTTCCTGCGGCTGGACGGCACCATTGCGGTGGTCACCAACATCGATCCCGAGCACCTTGACCACTACGGCAGTTTCGAGGCGGTGAAGGACGCCTTCCTCGAATTCATCGAGAACGTGCCCTTCTACGGCGCGGCGGTGCTGTGCCTTGACCATGACGAGGTGCGCAACGTGATCGCCAAGGTGCGCGACCGGCGGGTGATTACCTATGGCTTTTCCCCCCATGCCGACGTGCGCGCCGAGAACGTGCGGCCCGAAGGCGGCGTCACGCGGTTCGACGCGGTGCAGACCGACCGCGACGGCAGCGAGACGTGGATTGCCGATATCGAACTTCCGATGCCGGGGCGCCACAATGTGCAGAATGCCTGCGCGGCGATTGCCGTGGCATTGGAAATGGGCTGCTCTGCAGAAGCGATCCGCGAAGGCTTTGCCCGGTTCGGCGGTGTGCGGCGGCGGTTCAGCCATGTCGGTACGATTGCCCCCGACATCCGCGTGATCGACGATTATGCCCACCACCCGGTGGAAATCCGCGCGGTGCTGTCGGCAGCGCGCGATGCCGCTTCGGGCCGCGTGCTGGCGGTGGTGCAGCCGCATCGCTTCACCCGCCTGCGCGACTTGCTGGAGGATTTCCAGGGTGCCTTCGGCGACGCCGACATGGTCTATGCCGCGCCCGTCTATGCTGCGGGGGAGGACCCCATCGAAGGCGTGGACGAGCACGCGCTGGTCGAAGGACTGAAGGCGCGCGGCCATCGCCACGCGGTGACGGTGGAGGGTGCGGACGACCTTGCCCGACAGCTGGCCGCAGACCTCCAGCCGGGTGACATGGTCGTGTGCCTGGGCGCCGGCGATATAACCAGATGGGCAGCGGGCCTTGCTGATGCCGTGGCGCAGCAGCGCGAAGGGGCAGCGGCATGAGCGTGTGGATGCAGCCCGACGAATCCCCGGCTCCCGTTGGCGCCAGCGTACCTTCGGACGTGCGCGGCACGCTGAAGCCCGGTGCCCCGCTGGCCAAGCTGGTCTGGTTCAAGAGCGGCGGCAAGGCCGACTGGCTGTTCGAGCCTGCCGATATCGACGATCTGGTGAACTTCATCTCGCGGCTCGATCCCGGTACCCCGGTGATGGCGCTGGGCCTTGGGTCCAACCTCATCATCCGCGATGGCGGCGTGCCCGGCGTGGTGGTGCGGCTGGGCAAGCCCTTTGCCAGTGTCGAGGTGAAGCGCGATAACGTGCTGGAATGCGGCGGCGGCGCGCCGGGCATCCTGGTGGCCAGCACCGCGCGCGATGCGGGGATCGCGGGGATGGAATTCCTGCGCGGCATCCCCGGAACCGTGGGCGGTTTTGTCTGCATGAACGGCGGTGCTTACGGGCGCGAAGTGGCCGATATCCTGGTCGATTGCGACGTTGTGCTGCCGGGCGGCGAACTGGTCACCATCCCGGTGGAGGACCTTGGCTACACCTATCGCCATTCGCGCCTGCCCGATGGCGCCATCGTGGTGGCCGCACGGTTCAAGGGGGAGCCGGGCGATCCCGCGGCAATCGGCGCGGAAATGGACCGGATCGCCGCCGAACGCGAGCAATCGCAGCCGCTGCGGAGCAAAACCGGCGGGTCGACATTCAAGAACCCCGAAGGCGGCAAGGCGTGGCAGCTGGTGGACGAGGCCGGCTGTCGCGGCCTGACGATGGGCGGCGCGCAAGTGAGCGAGAAGCACACCAATTTCCTCATCAACACCGGCGAAGCGACGAGTTCGGATATCGAGGGGCTGGGCGAGGAGGTGCGCCGCCGCGTGGCCGAGAAGTCCGGCGTGACGCTGGAATGGGAAATCAAGCGAGTGGGACGGCCCTGAGACCATGACGAGCCTGCCGAAAGACCTGCACATCCTCGTCCTGATGGGCGGCTGGGCGAATGAGCGCGAGGTCTCGCTCATGTCCGGCAAGGGCGTCGCCGACGCGCTGGAAAGCCTGGGCTACCGCGTCACCCGGCTGGACATGGATCGCGACGTGGCGGCAAAGATCGCCGCCGCCGCGCCCGACGTGGTGTTCAACGCGCTGCACGGCGCGCCGGGCGAAGACGGCACGGTGCAGGGCATGCTCGACCTGATGGGGATTCCCTACACCCACGCCGGGCTGGCGACTTCGGTAATCGCCATCGACAAGGAACTGACGAAGCACGCGCTGGTGCCGCACGGCATACCCATGCCCGGCGGGCGCGTGGTGGCGTCCGAAGAGTTGTACGAAGGCGATCCGATTGCGCGGCCCTATGTGCTGAAACCCGTCAACGAAGGCTCGTCCGTGGGCGTTGCGATCGTCACCGGCGACAGCAATTGCGGCAACCGCATCAGCCGCGAGGCCAAGGGGCCATGGCAGGATTTCGATACGTTGCTGGCAGAGCCGTTCATCCGTGGCCGTGAGCTGACCACGGCGGTGATCGACACGTCCGATGGCCCGCGTGCGCTGGGCGTGACCGAGCTGATCGTTGAAAGCGGGTTCTACGACTACGAGAACAAGTACACCGAAGGCCGCACGCAGCATATCTTCCCGGCGCAGTTGCCGCCCGAGATCGAGCGTTTGTGCCTGGAATATGCCATGCAGGCGCATCGTCGGCTGGGCTGTCGGGGCGTTTCGCGTTCCGACTATCGCTGGGATGACGAGCGCGGCGAGGCCGGGCTGTTCCTGCTGGAGACCAACACCCAGCCGGGCATGACGCCGCTAAGCCTGGTGCCCGAGCAGGCGCGCTATTGCGGCATCGAGTATCCGCAGCTGTGCGAGATGATCGTGGAGGACGCGCTGCGGCGCGCGGGGAGGCTGGCCGATGGCTAAGACCAATTCGCGCAAGGCCCAGGGCGTGCGGCGGCAGGCCCGCGCGCAAGGCACCAGCCGCAAGGTCCGCTCTGCCCGCAAGCAGGGGCAGTCGATAATCGGTCGCATGCTGGGCCTGCTGCCCTTTACAGAAGAGCAACTGCAGAAGGCCTTTACCGTGCTGATCCTGGGCGGTGCGCTCGTGGGGCTGGGCTGGCTGGCGCAAGTCTCCGGCGCGACGGCCGTGGTGTCCGACCGGTTTGCCCAGGTTGCCAGCAATGCCGGTTTCAAGCTGGCTCGCGTGGAAGTGCGCGGCACCGAGCGGATGAATTCGATGCTGGTCCACGAACGCGCCTTTGGCCAGCGTGATCTTGCCATGACGCGGGTGGACACGGCGGGCCTGCGCGAGGAATTGCTGGAGCTGCCGTGGGTGCAGGACGCGCGCGTTTCGCGACAGCTGCCGGACCTGCTGGTGGTCAATATCGTCGAGCGCCAGCCGCACGCCGTGCTGCGCCGTGCCGACCGGCTGATGCTGATCGATCCCACGGGCGTCGAGCTGGAGCCGATTTCGGCCGAGGACGCAGCGGGTTACCTGCTGATCGAAGGGCCCGGCGCGCAAGGCCAGGTGGAAGCGCTGGATATGCTGCTGGATGCAGCTCCGGCGCTGAAGGGCAAGGTTGTCGGCGCCGAATGGGTCGGCAACCGCCGCTGGAACCTGACCTTCGAAACGGACCAGCGCCTTGCCTTGCCGGAGGGAGAGGATCGCGCAGCGGCCGCGCTTATCAGCTTTGCCCAGGCCGACGGCGTGCACCGCCTGATCGGCGGCGAAGTGGCCAGTTTCGACATGCGCAACCCGCCGCGAATGTACATGCATGTGCCGGGCCGTTCGGAACGGCAGGAACTGTCGTTGCAGGCAGAGGACGAGGGGGAAGAGACCTGATGGCAGGCAACCAGCGGATCGCCCGCGTCGTGGGCGCGGTGAATGTCGGATCGTTCAGCGTATCGGCGATGATCGCCGCGCTGACGGAGGACGGCGAAATGCAGGTGCTAGGCAGCGGTCACCGCGCCAGCCAGGGCATCAAGCGCGGCTATGTAGTCGACATGGCGGCCGCAACCCATGCCGTGCGTGATGCGCTGGAACGGGCCGAGAAGATGGCCGGCACCAGCGTGGATGCGGTGTGGATCGGCTGTTCGGGCGCAGGCCTTGCCAGCGAAATCCGCCCGGTGGAGATCGGCATCGGCGGTCGGCGGGTGGAGGAAGAGGATATCGAGGCGCTGCTGGTGGCCGCGCGCGAAAGCCTGCAACCCGATGGCCGCATGGTGCTGCACGCACAACCCGCCTGCTATTTCCTCGACGGCGCGCATGGCGTCTCGAACCCCAAGGGCCTGCATGCCGACCGACTGGGCGTTGATATCCACGTAATGCTGGCCGACGGCGCCCCTGTGCGCAACGTGACGGAAAGCGTGCAGAACGCGCACCTCGACGTCGAAGGCGTGGTGGCATCGCCGCTTGCCGCAGGCTATTCCTGCCTTTCTGCCGAAGAGCGCGACCTTGGCGTGGCCATGGTGGAGCTGGGCGGCGAGGTTACCAATGTCTCGGTCTATGCCGGCGGCATGCTGGTGGGGCTGACCGCCATCCCGCGCGGCAGCGCCGATATCACCGATGCCATCGCCTCTGCCTTTTCCATCCGCCGGTTCCAGGCCGAACGCCTGAAATGCGTATCGGGCTCGGCCATCGCCAGCCCCACCGATCACCGCGAGATGATCCCCGTGGCGACACCTGCAGAGGACGGCGCTCGCGGCGTCGCGCGAGGCAGCGACGCATCGGGCCAGGTGCCACGCGCCGAACTGATCGGGGTGATTACCGGCGAGCTCGACATGCTGATGAGCGATGTTGCCAAGGCACTGGACGCCATGGGCTTTACCGGCGGCGCACCCGGCTCCAGCGCGCGGCAGGTGGTGATCACGGGCGGCGGTGCGGAGCTGGCAGGCCTTGCCGACTATGCGCAAAGCGTGCTGGGCGTGCCGGTGCGGATCGGCAAGCCGGCTGCGCTGAAAGGCCTGCCCGAAGCGCATACCTCGCCCGCTTTCACCACGCTGGCGGGCCTTGTGCTCTATGCCGCCGAAGACCCGATCGATATCCGCGCGATCGGATCGCGCTTCACCAGCACCACCAGCTATGGCTCGCTAACCACGCTGGTTCGTGCATGGACTGCGATGCGCGAGTATTTCTGACGAGGATTTTCGAGGTAATTCCTAGCTGTGGATAGAGTGCGCGCCACCATCCTTAACGGCTAACCTTTATGGCAAAGATACCAATGGCAGAATTTGCGAACCCTGCCGAGGAGACGATGAGATGAGTATCAATATTGGCCCGCCTTCGGTGGAAGAACTGCGCCCGCGCATCACCGTGATCGGCGTCGGCGGGGCCGGTGGCAATGCCATCGCCAACATGATCGAGGCCGAAATCGAAGGGGTCGACTTCATCGTCGCCAATACCGATGCGCAGGCCCTGAACAGCTCCTCGGCGGAACACCGCATCCAGCTGGGCCCCGATATCACCCAGGGCCTTGGTGCAGGCTCGCGCCCCGAAGTGGGCCGTGCTGCCGCCGAAGAGACGGTGGAGGATATCGAGCGCGCGCTGGAAGGCGTGAACATGGTCTTCATCGCTGCCGGCATGGGTGGCGGTACGGGCACCGGCGCTGCGCCGGTGATCGCACAGACCGCGCGCAACAAGGGCATCCTTACCGTCGGCGTGGTGACCAAGCCGTTCCTGTTCGAAGGCACGCGCCGCATGCGCGCCGCCGAAAGCGGGATCGAGGAGCTGCAGAAGCACGTCGATACGCTGATCGTCATTCCCAACCAGAACCTGTTCCTGGTGGCCAAGGCGGAAACCACCTTCAAGGAAGCGTTCATGCTGGCAGACGAAGTGCTGCAGCAGGGCGTGCGGTCCATCACCGACCTGATGGTGATGCCGGGCCTCATCAACCTCGACTTTGCCGACGTGCGTTCGGTGATGGGCGAGATGGGCAAGGCGATGATGGGCACGGGCGAAGGCGAAGGCGACAATCGCGCGCTGGAAGCTGCCGAGCACGCCATCGCCAACCCGCTGCTCGACGGTGTGAGCATGCAGGGTGCCAAGGGCGTGATCATCTCCATCATCGGCGGCGAGGACATGAAGCTGCTGGAAGTGGACGAGGCCGCGAACCACATTCGCGAACTGGTCGATCCCGAAGCCAACATCATCTGGGGCAGCGCCTTCAACCCCGAACTCGACGGCAAGATCCGCGTCTCCGTGGTCGCCACCGGGATCGAGCAGACCGGGCAGATGCCGCAGGACGCCGCGCGCCCGCTCGACCTGTCGGCAGCACGTGGCCCGCGCAAGCCGGACCTTGCGATCCCCGTGGAAGAAGTGGCTGAAGAGCCGGCCGAGGAGGACGATACGCTCGACCTCTCGATGTCGGACGAAGCCGATGCGGCAAACGAAGCTGTTGCAGACGAAGCGCTCGCCGTGCCGGAAGCCTACGGCGAATCGGAACCCGAAGCCGGGCACGAAGGCCTGGAAGCTGCGGCTGACGACAGCGGCTTCGACCGGGGCGAAAGCGATGGCTTTGGCGGTTTCGGCGATGAGGCCCCCGAAGAACCCGCTGACGAAGAGGACGAGGGCACCTTCGACCTGACCGAGGAGGCCGAAGCCGAAGGCGACGATTCCGGACAGGACGAACTGCTGCTGGATGCCAGCCGCCTTGCCGAAGCCGACGAGCCGGTTGCCCCGCAGGGCGGCCGCCGTGCGCGCATGCTGGGTTCCGCCGGGCCTGACGGCGAAGAAGACGACGCGGCAGCGGCGGCGCCGGCAGAGCCTGAGGCACCTCCCGCAAGTGGCGGTGGTGCCAGCGGCGGCGGCAGCACTCTGTTCGAACGCATGGCCAACCTTTCCCGCCAGGCGCCGGAAACCAGCGATGACGAGGATGAGGACGACGAGGAGGAAAGCAGCGGCAGCTTGCGCATTCCGCGTTTCCTCGGTCGCCAGAACAACCAGTAAGGCGGTCTGAAAATCGGTCGAACCGTTCTCGCACCATTCAGCGAGGTCTGTATAGTGCGCGGCGAATGATGCGGTCGCTTCCCAGTCTTCGTCTAATGCTCGCCTGCGGTGCTGCTGCGGGGGTCATGCTGACCCCGTTTCAGGCCGGGCAGGCGCAGGAGATCGTGCAGGCCCTGCCCCTTCCGGCGCAGGAAGAACTAAACGATGCGCTGCGCCGGCTCTCGCGCAATCCCGAAAGCGTGCCCGCGCTGGTCGCGGCAGGGCGTGCATCGCTGGACCTTGGTGACGATGCCGCGGCCCTCGGCTTTTTCAACCGTGCACAAGCAGTCGCGCCGGAAGATGGCCGCGTGCTGGTAGGCCTGGCGCTGGTGGCCGTGCGCCGCGGTGAAGCGGTGACTGCGCTGCAACTGTTCCGCAATGCGGAGGCGGCAGGCGAACACATGTCGCCCCATGCGGCGGAGCGCGGCCTGGCCTACGACCTCGTCGGCCGAAACGACCGGGCGCAGCGGCTCTATCGCCTGGCCCTTTCGCAGGACGAGAATCCCGAAGTCATCCGCCGCCTTGCGCTTAGCTATGCCATTGCCGGCAATGCCGATGCTTCGGAAGCCACCTTGCTGCCGCTGCTGCAGCGGCAGGACCGCGCCGCCTATCGCACACGTGCCTTTGCCCTGGCGATCAGGGGGCGGGACGAGGAAGCCATCGCCATAGCCGAGACCATGCTGCCGCCGCGCCTTTCTGCGCGGCTGGCGCCATACCTGCGCTACATGCCGCGCCTCACGCGCGCGCAGCAGGCGGCGGCGGCCAACCTCGGGCGGTTCCCGGCAGCCAACGAAGTGGGCCGGGATTCTGCCGATATCGCCGCCTATTCCGAAGACGGAGAGAGCGCGGTCGCAGCCGCTTCGCCGCGCCGACCACGGCCTGCCGAGCGGCTGGAGCCGCAAGGCGAACCGCTGGGGCCGGCGCTGGCCGAGGCCGCCGAAAGCCAGCCCCGGAGTGCACCGCCCGGCGAATCCGGCGAATTGCCGGCGGTAGAGGAAATGCCTGTTGCTGCCGCCGCGTCGGCGCAACCGGAACAACCTGCCACGTCCGGCGAGCTTCCTGCGGTCGAGGAGGCACCTGCCGTGACCGAAGCTCCCGCCGGAGAGCCGCCCGCCGCCGCACCCGAATCGGCGCCAGCGCAGGTTGCGGCGCTGGAGGAGGAGCCGGAATTTCCCGACGCCGAGGTGGCGCAGCCGTCCTTCTCGCTCAGCGACACGCTGGATGCACGCGAGACTGCTGTCGAGGCGACGCCCGAGCCGGCAACGGCGCCCGAACCGGAGCCCGAGGCAGTCGGCCTCGCCGAAGCCTTTGCCGATTTCACGCTCGAATCGGCTCCTGTGCCCTCGACCGAAGGGGCCGTCGACATCACCGCGATCGATCCGCCGCGCGAACGCCCGGAACCGCCGCCGCCCGTGCATCCCTCGCGCCACTGGGTGCAACTGGGCATCGGGCAGAACGTGTCCGCCTTCCGTTTCGACTTGCGCCGCCTGAGGCGCGAGGCTGACGGCCTGCTCGACGATGCCGAACCCTTTACTGCGCCCTGGGGCCAGACCAACCGCTTGCTGGTCGGCCCCTTCGACAGCGCGCGCGAGGCGCAGCAGATGGTCAGCGCGCTGGCCGGGGCAGGCGTCGACAGTTTCCGCTTCACCAGCCGCGAAGGCGAGGAAATTCAGCCGCTTGATTGATACCCGGCGGCGGTTTTGCCCAAGTTGTCCAGAAGCTTGTTCACATCTTGCCAACAAGCGAAGTGGGTTTTGCCCGGCGAAGTTCCGCCGCGCGATTGCGTGGCCCATGGTTGCCGCTGCATTAAGTATGCCATGACGACTTGGCAGGCTCCATTGCAATGAACACGGCTCGCGACATGATCGAGGAGAGCCACGACGCGGCGCCGGTCGAAATGCTGGCGGCGCTGTTCGAGGCGCACGGCTGGACCAGCGAACAGGTGAGCGAGGACGAGGTGACTGGCGAAGTGCCCGGCGCCTGGACCACTTACCAGGTGCGCGGCATCTGGCGGGTGGAGGACAAGGTCCTGCAGATCCTCTGCCTGCCGGACGTTCGCGTGCCCGACGGCAAGAAGCGCGAAGCCTGGGAATTGTTAGCCCGCATTAACGAACAGCTATGGCTGGGACATTTCGACATGTGGTCGCAAGGCGGCGTGATCCTCTATCGTCACGGGCTGATGGTGGGCGACGACGGGATGCTCAGCCTGGACATGGCGCAGATGGCCATCGAATCGGCGATTTCCGAGTGCGACCGGTTCTATCCCGCGTTCCAGTTCGTGCTGTGGGGCGACAAGTCTCCGCGCGATGCGCTGGACGCAGCCCTTGTGGATGCGGCCGGAGAGGCTTGAATTCGCCACCAGGCATGCCAAGTCACCTGCCATGACATTCCAGAACATTCTTTTCGTCGGCTGCGGCAATATGGCCGGAGCCATGCTTGATGGTTGGTTGGCTGCAGGCTGTGATCCGTCACGTTTCACGATCGTCGATCCGGCGCGCGAAACCGCTCCCGATGGTGTGGAGATGCTGCGCGAACTGCCTAACGACCGTGAATTCGATGCCGTGCTGCTGGGCGTGAAGCCGCAGATGTTGGCCGATGTCGGCCCGAACGTCGAGCCGCTGACCGGCGAGCACACCGTTGTGCTGTCGCTGCTCGCCGGTGTGGAACTGGCCACGCTGAAGAAGTATTTTCCGCGCGCCGCCGGACAGGTGCGGGTCATGCCCAACCTCTCCGTGGCGCTTGGCAAGTCGCCAATTGCCCTGGCGCAAGGCGGGTTGGACAAAGCCGCGCAGGACGAACTCATGGCGCTGATGCAGATGCTTGGCACGCCCGAATGGGTGGGCGAGGACCGCTTCGACCTCGTCACCGCATTGGCAGGCAGCGGTCCGGCCTTCGTCTATCGCTTTATTGACGGGCTGGGTGCCGCTGCGGTGCAACTGGGCCTGCCTGAAGAGCAGGCACGCGCGCTGGCCGTGGCGATGACCGAAGGCGCCGCCGCGCTGGCATCGAATTCCGAGCATCCGCCGGGCAAGCTGGCAGACATGGTCGCCAGCCCCGGCGGGGTGACGCGCGCCGGGCTGGACGTGCTCGACGATGGCGAGGCGATGGTGCAGCTGATGACCGAATGCTTGCGCGCGGCCCGCGATCGCAGTGCCGAAATGTCGCGAGAAGCGCGCGATTGAGCCGTTTTCAGGGTTAACCTGCGACAAGGCGAAATCGCCCCGGTTTCACTTGAAAATTACTCGCAATATGCCGATATTGAATTCAGCCCGGTCCGCTATGTGAGATCGGGCCAAAGGAGTTTTGGAACACATGGCAAATTGGAACGACAACCGTTCGACCCAGCAGGGCTTCGGTGCGTCGCCGAGCCAGACGGGTGATGTCGCTGGCCGCACGACCTTTGACGCAGGCCTGCGCAAGCACATGCTTTCGATCTACAACTACATGGCCTCGGGCGTGCTGCTGACGGGCATCGTGGCGCTGCTTACCGCTCGCAGCGGGCTGGCCATCCAGTTCGCGCAGGGGCCGCTGATGTGGCTGGTGGCGCTGTCGCCGCTGGCCATCGTCTTCGCGATGAGCTTTGGCCGCGACAAGTTCTCCACCCCCACGCTGCAGGCGCTGTACTGGGGCTTCGCGGTGCTGATGGGCCTCTCGCTGTCGACGATCTTCCTCGTCTACACCGGGGCATCGATCGCCTTGACGTTCTTCGCCACGGCTGGCGCTTTCGCCGGTCTCAGCCTTTGGGGTTATACAACGCAGAAGGATATCTCCGGCTGGGGATCATTCCTCATCATGGGCGTCGTCGGCCTGATCATCGCCACGCTGCTGAACGCTTTCCTGATCGGCTCGCCCGGTCTGGAACTGGCGATTTCCGCACTTGGCGTGCTGATCTTCGCCGGCCTTACCGCCTACGACACGCAGCGGCTGAAGCAGGAATACCTGTACATCCAGCAGCTGAAGATGAGCAATCCGTCGGTGGCCGCGGCTTTCCCGGTTAGCAAGATGGTGGTGATGGGCGCTCTCAGCCTTTACCTCGACTTCATCAACATGTTCCTGTTCCTGCTGCGCTTCATGGGCGCTGCCCGCGAATAGGAAACGGCGCATACCGCAAAGAAGGTGCCCGGCGTGCAAAGCTGCATTCCGGGCATTTTCTTTGCCTTTTTCGCCCGCTAGACAAGGTGGTCATGTTAACCATCGCTCAGCGAGGGTTCAGGGGCGATAAGGACACTACGGGGACAATGACCAAGCCACCTATTACCATTCGCGTCATCACCGCAGTCGTGGGCACGGCGATGCTGGCGGCCTGCGCCACCACGCCGCCGCCACCGCCGCCGCCGCCGCCCCCGCCACCGCCGCCGCCGCCACAGGTCGTTGAGGCGATACCTTATCGCCCGGTCCCGCCCCCGCAGGCGGCCTACCGCATGGATATCCCGCGCCGCGATGCGACGGGCGTTCGGCAGACGATCAATACCGCCCTGCCCGAGAATGAAGCAGTCTGGCATTTCCGCTCGGGCTGGAACGTCGCCGCGCTTAATTGCACACGCGATGTGCACGCGCCGATCCTGGATGCCTACAGCCAGATGCTGATCGACGAGCAATCGCTGCTGTCGTCCGCCAACAACACGATGGAATCGCACTTTCGCGAACTGGCGCGCGACGATCTGGCGACCAAGGGGCAATCGACCGGCAGCACGGCGGTGCGGCGCGCGGCCATCCGGATGCGTGAAACGCACTCCACCAGCATGTACAACTACTTCGCCACGCCCCCTGCGCGCTCGCACTTCTGCAATGCCGCGCTGGAGGTGTCGAACGAGTATCTCAGCGGACAGGCAGGCGACTTCAGGACATTCGCGATCAGCGGCCTGCAACGCTTCGAAAGCGCGTTCGAGCAGTTCTTCACCGCTTACGAGACCTACGAAGCCGCCTCTGCCGACTGGGACAGGCGCTACGGTGCGCGGTACGGATCTTCGCAGCCGGGCTGGGTGGCGCTGTACGGCACGGCGGAACAGCAACGTGCGGCCGGCGTGGCAGTACAGGGCTATGTGCCGGATGATACCGTTGGCGTTCCCGACACCGAAACCGGCGCGCTGATCCCGGTGATCAACGTGGACGAGACCTCTGCCAGCACCCCGGTGGTGCAACCGGTGCCCAACGACGCGGATCAGTGACCGGATCGCAGCCGGGGGAGGGGGCAGGAATTTCCCTCTTCCATGGCGGGCGCAGGATCGCTAATGGGCCTTTCCTCCCGTCGCTTGGCGGGAGCCTGAAGACTGGAACGGGGCCGTAGCTCAGTTGGGAGAGCGCGTCGTTCGCAATGACGAGGTCAGCGGTTCGATCCCGCTCGGCTCCACCAGTTTCCTTCGCTGCCTGCCTCCGTTGCACCGCAGACCTGGCCGCGCGGCCTGGCCGGGTAAACCCGAAACGGTGATCGGCGAGATGCTGGCGCTGGCGGGAAAAACCGCATAAGGGCGCCCCATGCATTTCCTTGACCAGGCCAAGATCTACCTGAAGTCCGGCGCGGGCGGCCCCGGCGCCGTCAGTTTCCGGCGCGAGAAATATATCGAGTTCGGCGGTCCCGATGGCGGCAACGGCGGCAAGGGGGGCGACGTCGTGCTCGAAGCCGTGCCCGGCCTCAACACCCTGATCGACTTTCGCTATAACCAGCACTTCAAGGCCAAGCGCGGCGGCCACGGCATGGGCAAGGATCGCACCGGTGCAGGCGCTGACGACCTGGTGATCGAGGTGCCCGTGGGAACACAGGTGCTGAGCGAGGACAAGCAGGAGGTGCTCGCCGACTTCATCGAGGAAGGCCAGCGCGTGGTCCTGCTGCACGGCGGCATGGGCGGGCGCGGCAATGCCAGCTACAAAACCAGCACCAACCGCGCGCCGCGCCAGCACCAGCCGGGCGAACCCGGCGAGGAAATGTGGGTGTGGCTGCGGCTGAAACTGCTGGCCGACGTCGGCCTTGTCGGCCTGCCCAATGCCGGTAAGAGCACCTTCATCAATGCGGTTTCCAACGCCCGCGCCAAGGTGGGCGACTATGCCTTCACCACGCTGATCCCCAAGCTGGGGGTGGTGCGCCATAAGGGCCGCGAATTCGTGCTGGCAGATATTCCCGGCCTGATCGAGGGCGCGGCCGACGGTGCAGGTATCGGTGACCGGTTCCTGGGCCATATCGAGCGCTGCCGGGTGCTTATCCACCTGATCGATATCAGCCACGAGGATCCGGCCTCGGCGATGAAGATCGTGGAGAAGGAGCTGGAAGCCTATGGCGCGGGGCTGGAGGACAAGCCGCGTATCGTCGCCCTCAACAAGATCGACCTGGCAGATCGCGAACTGGCGAAGGGTTTTGCCGCCGAACTGATCGAGGCAGGGGCGGAAGAAGTGTTCCCGGTCTCGGGTGCGACCGGCGATGGCATCAACGAACTGCTCGATGCGGTGCTGGGCTACCTGCCGGATCGCACGGCGACCGAACAGCCCGGCTCGCTGGCATCGGATGACGAGGACGCGCCCGAAGACAAGCCCTGGTCGCCTATCTAGGGGCGATTGTCCAAACTTCGCTGGCAATGCACACGGGCAGCCCCTATCTGGCCGCCCATGCCTATCGAAACGCTCGACGACTTTCGCGATCCGGAAAAATGCAAGCGGCTGGTCATCAAGATCGGCAGCGCCCTGCTGGTGGACGACACCGGCCAGGTTCGCATGGAATGGCTGCGCACCATCGTGAACGAGATCGTCACCGCGAAGGAGCGCGGGCAGGAAGTTGTTGTCGTCAGCTCCGGCGCTATTGCCATCGGTGCCAAGCAACTGGGTTTCACCCATGGTGGCCGGCGCACGCTGGCCGAAGCGCAGGCCTCTGCCTCGGTCGGGCAGATTTCGCTCGCCTCCTCTTGGTCCACCCTGCTTACCGAACGGCGCCTGGTGGCCGCGCAGCTGCTGCTGACCCTCGACGATTTCGAACATCGCCGCCGTTATCTCAACATATCCGCCACCCTGCGCCGCCTGCTGAAATCGGGCGTGGTGCCGGTGGTGAACGAGAACGACACCATCGCCACCGGCGAAATTCGCTTTGGCGACAACGATCGGCTGGCGGCCCGCGTTGCGCAGGCCTGCGATGCCGATGGGGTGATCCTGCTGACCGACGTCGACGGCCTGTACGATCGCCACCCCGACGACCCCGAAGCCGAACGGCTGGAGGAAGTGCGCGGCGTGACCGACGAGATCCATGCCATGGCCGATGGCGGATCGGGCTCCGGCCTGGGCTCGGGCGGGATGACAGCCAAGCTGCTGGCTGCCGAAATCGCCGAACGCGCCGGGATCGCGCTCGCCATCATGGATGGCACGCACGAAATGCCCATGGCGCGCGCGCTGGCCGGGCAGACCGGCACGCTGTTCCTGCCCCTGCGCGAGGATAGCGGGCGCAAGGCATGGATTGGCGGGCGCATGCGCTTCAACGGTGCGCTGACGGTGGACGATGGCTGCGTGGAAGCCCTGGAAAAGGGCAAGAGCGTGCTCGCCGCCGGCATCATCAAGGTGGAAGGCGATTTCGAGCGCGGCGATATCCTGCCGGTCTACGATGAAAGCCGCCGCATGATCGCCAAGGGCGTGGTCGAATACGACTGGCCGGAAGTCGAGGCGATCAAGGGGCGTTCGAGCGAGGAGCACGAGGATATCCTCGGCCATACGCCGCGCTCGGCGGTGATCCACCGGGATCACCTCGTGCTGCTGTGACCGTTGCCATCACCGGCGGCACTGGCTTTGTCGGCCAGGCCGTGCTGGACCGGGCGAGCGGACAGGGCCGCCCGGTAAGGGCGCTGACGCGGCGCGAACAACCGGACCGCAAGGGCGTGAACTGGGTTCGCGGCGACCTTTCCTCGATCGATGCGCTGATCGAACTGGTGCAGGGCGCAGAAGCGGTGATCCACATCGCCGGCGTGGTGAACGCGCCCGATGCGGCGGGTTTCTATGCGGGCAATGCCGCCGGTACCGAAGCAGTGGTGGCCGCCGCGCGCGATGCCGGGGTGAAGCGTTTCGTGCATGTCTCCTCGCTCGCCGCGCGCGAGCCGAAGCTATCGCTCTACGGCGAATCGAAGATGCTGGCCGAACAATTCGTACAGGGCAGCGGTCTTGACTCGACGATCGTGCGCCCGCCCGCCGTCTACGGCCCGCGCGACACCGAGATCCTTGAGCTGTTCAAGGCCGCGCGCTGGGGTTTCGTGCCCATGCCTCCGGCCGGACGCACTTCCATCATCCATGTCGACGACCTGGCGCGGCTGTTGCTGACGCTGGCCGGCGTGCCGCGCACCGATGCCGGGATCTACGAGCCCGACGACGGACAGCCCGGCGGCTGGGCGCACGGGCAACTGGCCAGGGCCATCGGCGCGGCCATGGGCAAGCGTGTGTGGGCACCGCACGTGCCCCGCCCGGTGTTGATGGGGGCTGCGCGGCTGGACCGCCTTTTCCGGGGAAAATCGGCGAAACTCACCCCCGACCGGGCAAGCTACATGGCGCATCCCGACTGGACGAGCGCGCCCGCATTGGCCGTGCCGGAAGAGCTGTGGAGCGCGCAAGTGCCTACCGAACAAGGGCTTGCCGACACCGCAAGATGGTATCGCCAGCATGGCTGGCTGTGAAATTTCCCGTAATCTTAACGCCTGCCCTTGCGAATACTTCCACGCTTGTTAATTTGAGCCATCTTTGACGGAATTGCCTTCGAGGGGGCGAGGGCAAATGTGGGGGAAGTTTCATGGCAAGAAGGGTTAAGCCCGTTTCGCGTCGTTCCTTCGTCGCTCTCGTCAGCGGCGGTGTTGCGGCCACGATGATCAGTTCGCCGGCAGCAGCGCAGCGCACCGGCCGGACCGACAGCGATCCGAACGATGCCGTCGGCTATGGCCGCACCGGCTATTCCGACAGCGATCCGAACGATCGGGCAGGGCACGGTCGTACCGGCGTAACCGACAGCGACAGCGGCAGCAGCGCGGACCGTGCGCAGTACGGTCGTGGCGGCGGTGGCCGTTCGGGCGTGACCGATGCCGACAGCGGGCTCAACTCCGATGCCGCCGGTCGTGGCCGTGGCAGCGGCACCGGCTATACGGACAGCGACCCGAACGACCGCGCCGGCTATGGCCGCAGCGGCCTGACCGACGCCGACGATTCCGACCGCGCCGGCTATGGCCGCGGTCGCGGCACCGGCTAGGGGCTTCTCGCCTTTCGAATATCGTGATCGAGCGGGGCCGGGTTATCCGGCCCCCTTTGTTTGAGCAGGACATATGCAAAGCCAGACCAGTTCCATCGCCGTGCAGGATGCGCTGCAGATGATGATCGCGCCGCTCTCTCCCGAAGAGTTCTTCCGCGACTACTACGAAAAAGCCTATTTCCACAGCACGCCGGTGAACCAGGCGGTAATCGACCTGCTGAGCATCGATCGCATCGACGAGATCCTGTCCGACAGCGAACTGCCGCCCACCTCGATCTCGATGGCCAAGTCCGGCGCTGGTATCGACCCCGCCGAATTCACCTTTGCCAATGGTGTGGTCGATCGCGGCGCGGTGCTGGATGGCTTTCGCGATGGGGCGACGATCGTGCTGCCACAGCTGCAATTCGCCGATGGCAAGCTGTTCGAATTCTGCCTGGCGCTGGAACGGGCCTTCGGCGCACGTACGCAGACCAATATCTACATGACCCCGCCGGGCGAGCACGGCTTTGGCGTGCACTACGACGATCACGACGTGTTCGTGCTGCAGGTGGCAGGCGCCAAGGACTGGGAGATCTACGGCGACCGTGAAAGCCTGCCCTATCGCGGCGAGGGCTTTCGCAAGGATCGCGACGATCCGGGCGAACTGAAAAGCGAATTCGTGCTGGAAACCGGCCAGTGCCTGTACGTGCCACGCGGCACCGCGCACCGCGCACTGACTCACGGAGACGAGCCGAGCCTGCACATCACCGTGGGCATCCTGGTGCAGACCTGGGCCGACTTCATGCTGGAAGCCGTGGCCGAAGCCAGCTTGCGCATCCCCGAAATGCGCCATTCGCTACCGCGCGACCTGTTCTTCGGCGAGGGCAACCGCCAGGCGCACAAGGCCGCGTTCCAGCAGCTGGCGCAAGCGATTGCCGACACCGCCAGCTTCGATGCGACGCTGGCCGCTTTCTCCGGCAATTTCGTGCGTTCGCAGGGCGGGCGCGTGCGCGGCGCGCTGAACGCGCTGTGCCAGCCGATCGGGGCAGACGATCGCTTTACCGTGCGTGACCACATCCTCTACTCGTTCGAGGATGCCAAGGAAGACGGCGGCGAAGGCCGGCAGATCGTCCTGCCGGGGGCCAGCCTGCCGCTATCCGACGCACTGGCCGCGCAATTGCAGGAACGGATCGCGGCGGGATCGCTGGCCAAGAGCGAATTCAGCGTCGAGGACGTCGAGGAACTCGACGACGTGATCGGTTCGCTGGTCGCCTACGGATTGCTGGTGCGCGCCTGACTTACAGGAACGGTTCGTAACCCGGTGGCAGGTCGCCGTCCTCGCTGTTGGGCAGGGTGGAGGAATGGATGCCGCATTCGGTCTTGTCCCAGCCGCGCCAGCGACCAGCGCGCGGATCTTCGCCCGGCAGCACGGTGCTGGTGCAGGGCGAGCAGCCGACCGAGGGGTATCCCAGCGCTTCTAGCGGGTGGCGCGGCAAGTCGTGCTTGGCGAACCAGGCTTCCAGGTCGTCCTTGGTCCAGTCGCCCAGCGGGTTCACCTTCAGGCGACCGTCCTCCACCTCGAACCGGGGCAGGTTCTGGCGGGTATGCGACTGGAAGGCCTTGCGTCCGGAAATCCACGCATCCAGGCCAGCCTTGGCGCGGTTCATCGGTTCCACCTTGCGGATCTCGCAGCAACCGTCGGGGTCGTAGGACCAGCGCATGCCGGTCTCGTCCTTCGCTGCCAACAGCTCCGGGTCGGGTTGCACTACGCTGGCGTTGGTAAAGCCAAGCAGGTCGATCACCTGTTCGCGGTAGGCGAGGGTTTCCTCGAACATCTTCAGCGTATCGACGAAGATGATCGGCACGTGCCGGTTGGCCTCTGCCACCAGGTGCAGCAGCACCACCGCCTCCGTGCCGAAGCTGGAGACCACGCCCACACGGCCCAGCGCGGTGTCGGCCAGCAGCTCGCGCAGCATTTCCGGCGCGGGAACGCCGGCAAAGCGGGCTTCCAGCGCATCCGCGTCGGCTTGGGTGAAGGCGGGCGCGGTGTCGATCCGGTCTGCCTTGCGGACGGGTTCACCCATGCCGCAGGCTCCAGATCGGTACCGCCGTGTCGGCGGCGGACTGGTAGACGTGGGAAAAGCGGTCGAGCGCGACCCTGGCATCGGCTTCGTCCAGCCAGCGATCGGGCGCAAAGGCATCGAAGCCGCAGCGGCGCATGTAGCGCAGCTGGTCGACCAGCACGTCCCCCACGGCGCGCAATTCGCCGGTATAGCCATGTTCGCGCAGCAGGCGGGCAGCAGAGAAGCCGCGCCCGTCGGTGTGGCTGGGGAAGTTCACTTCCACCAGCCGCAGGCGCGACAGGTAAGGCAGCAGCTCGCGGGCATCGTCGCCCGGCTCTATGCGCACGGCATCGGCATCGGCCTGGTCGAGGAAGGAATCGACGGTAACGGCGGCTACGTCGGCCTGCTCGTCGTCGCGAAAGCGCAGCTGCACTTCGTCGCGGCCCGTTCCCAGATCAAAATCAGCCATACAGCGCCTCCTTGAATGCATCCATGCCCAGGCGGCGATAGGTATCGATGAAGCGTTCGCCCTCCTGCCGCTGTGCAAGGTAGAGATCGGCCACGGTTTCCACCGCATCGACAATGCCCGCCTCGTTGAAGCCGGGACCGGTGATCTTGCCCAGCGAAACGTCCTCTGCCTCGCTGCCGCCCAACAGCAACTGGTAGTTTTCCACGCCCTTGCGATCGACACCCAGGATGCCGACGTGCCCGGCGTGGTGGTGGCCGCAGGCGTTGATGCAGCCGGAAATCTTCAGCTTCAGCTCACCCAGCGCCGCGCCCTTGCCGTTCTGCGCGAACCGCTGCGAGATCTTCTGCGCGACGGGGATCGAGCGGGCATTGGCGAGGCTGCAATAGTCAAGGCCGGGGCAGGCGATGATATCGCCCACGGTATCGAGGTTGGCTGTGCCGAGGCCCGCTGCGTCCAGCTTCTGCCACAGTTCGTACAGCCGACCGATCTCGACATGCGGCAGGACGATGTTCTGCGCATGGGTGACGCGGCATTCGTCGAAGCTGTAGTGCTTCGCCAGCTCCGCCATCAGGTGCATCTGCTCTGTCGTGGCATCGCCGGGAATACCGCCAACGGGCTTCAGGCTGATCGTGGCGGAGGCATAGCCCGGAACCTTGTGCGGATGGGTGTTGGTATCCAGCCACAGCGCGAAATCGGGGTCCGAACGGTCCGCTTCCTCGGGCAGGCCCACGGCGAATTCGGGCGGCTGGAAGAAGCTGCGGATGCGCTCCAGCTCGGCGGCAGGCGGTTCCACGCCCTGCTCCAGCAGGTGGGCGAATTCCTCCTCCACCTGGCGGGCATATTCCTCCGCACCCATTTCGTGGACGAGGATCTTGATGCGTGCCTTGTACTTGTTGTCGCGCCGACCGTGGCGGTTGTAGACCCGCAGGCAAGCCTCGGCATAGGTCACCAACTGGCCAAGCGGCACGAAGTCGCGGATCAGCGGCGCGATCATCGGCGTGCGGCCCATCCCGCCGCCGACATAGAAGGCAGCGCCCAGCGTGCCGGCATCATTCTTGACGATCTGGATGCCGATATCATGCAGGCGCATGGCCGCGCGGTCCTTTTCGGAAGCGATCAGGGCGATCTTGAACTTGCGTGGCAGGGCAGCGAATTCGGGGTGGAAGCTGGACCACTGCCGCAGCAGCTCGGCATAGGGGCGCGGATCGACCACCTCGTCTGCCGCGGCGCCGGCGTAGTGGTCGGAAGAGATGTTGCGGATGCAGTTTCCGCTGGTCTGGATCGCATGCATCTCCACCGTGGCAAGATCGGCCAGCAGGTCTGCCGCCTGCTCCAGCTTGATCCAGTTGTACTGGATGTTCTGCCGGGTGGTGAAGTGGCCATAGCCGCGATCGTACTTGTCCGCGATGTCGGCCAGCATGTGCATCTGCGCGGAGTTCAGCGTGCCATAGGGAATGGCCACGCGCAGCATGTAGGCGTGCAGTTGCAGGTAGAGGCCGTTCTGCAGCCGCAGCGGCTTGAACTGGTCCTCGGTCAGCTTGCCTTCGAGGCGACGGCGAGCCTGGTCGCGGAATTCCTCGACGCGTGCGTCGACCATCGCCTGGTCGTATTGGTCATAGCGGTACATGTCAGATCACCCAGTCCCAGCCAACGTAGTCGGCGGCAGGCACGGCCAGGTCGGGGCGGACCGTGGGGCCAAGCGCGCGCACGCGGTCCTTGATATGGGCCGGGCGCGGGCCGTCGTCGGTCTGCTCGGCATCGATCGCATAGGCGGAATTGACGCGCCGCGCGGCGCTTTCCGTGGCGATGATGGTTTCGGCGTGGTCGCCTGCATCGACCGCTTCGGTGATGTGGATCGACCAGCCCTGGCCATCCCACCACACGACTTCGCCGGTCTTCAGGTCGTTTCCGGTGACAATCTTCATGCTGTCGCCTCCTGGGCAATCTGCGCAAGGCTGGCGTCGGCGCGTGCAGTGACGCGACCGACCACGATCAGTGCGGGGCTCTGCACCCCCTCGCTTTCGACGAGATCGGGAAGACCTGCCAGCAAGCCGCGCAATACGCGCATGTCGGGCCGGCAGGCCTTCTCGATCACGGCAACGGGCATGTCGGGGGCAAGGCCGTCGGCCATCAGTTTCTCCGCGATCTGCGGGGCCGTTTTCACGCCCATGTAGATGACCAACGTGCGACCCTGGCCCGCAAGACCGGCCCAGTTCTGTTCGGACAGGCCCTTGCACTGCCCGGCAACGAAGCTCACCACGCTGGCATCCTCGCGGTGCGTCAGCGCGATGCCGCTGGCTGCGGCCGCGCCGTTGGCGGCGCTGATGCCGGGCACCACTTCCACGCGCACGCCTGCCGCGCGGGCTGCCTCCATCTCCTCGCCGCCGCGACCGAACACGAAGGGGTCGCCGCCTTTCAGCCGCACCACGTCGCACCCGGCCAGCGCATGGCGAACCAGTAGTGCATTGATGTCCTCTTGCGCCAGCGTGTGCTTCGAACGCTGCTTGGCCACCGAGACCAGCTGTGCATCATCGCGCGCCATCGTCAGGACAGCCGGATCCACCAGCCCGTCGTGCACGATGATTTCGGCCCGCTCGATCAGCCGCGCGGCGCGCAGCGTCAGCAAGTCCGGGTCGCCGGGGCCAGCGCCCACAAGGTAGATCGTGCCTTTTTCCATGGCGCCCAAGATGCGCGGGCGGGCGCCGAGCTGCCAGTGAGAAAGGATTTGCCGCGATGTAGATCAGCTTTAGCGGCAGCCGTGCCGCAGCGTCAGACCTCGTGGATTTGCAACAGGCTGAGCATGGCGAACACCGGCCAGAACCACACGATATTGCGGGTGGCGAGGATGGCCGAGAAGATGCCGAGGCCTATGGCGAGGTGGACCAGAACGGCCAACAGCCATTCCGCCGAAAAGCCGTTCGACAGCAATGGCGAGACGTGGATGGCGAGGATGAACAGCGCCGCCAGTCCAAGGGCAACACGCTTCGACCAGCCTGCTGCCAGCAATGCCAGGAAGGCGGCCACCGCGAAGCTTTGCAACAAGGTGCGCACCAGGATTTCGGCATCGATGCCGAAGGCCAGCGTATCCACCATGGCCGGCAAATCGCCCCAGCCGTTGGTGGTGGAGAAGAAGGCACCCAGCGCCAGCAGGGCTAGGGCGATGCCGATCGCGAGCGATCGCAGCACGTTCCTCTGCGGCACCAGTGTGGCTGCGCGGCTGCGGCGGCTGGCGATGTAGGCCAGGATCGGGGAGAATATCAGCAGCTGGCTCAGGATGCCGAACAGCGGGTTGCCAACGGGAAGCAGCAGGCCCTGTCGCTGCCAGGACCCGATGCCGAACGAAAGCAGCGCGGCCAGCACGAACAGGCCGGCTTGCTGCCAGCGATTGTCGATCCGGTAGGCGGCAGCGGCGGGGATAAGCCGCGGATACAGCAGGGCTGCCAGCCATGCGAGGATGGCTGCCGCGCCATAGGCGGTGATGATGCCCAGATACTGCGTCATTACCCCTTGCTTTCACCCGTGTTGTACCACGGTGTATTAGGGAATTGAAACAGCCTGGTCGGTCTGTGTCAGCTTTTCGTGGAATTGTTTTCCAGTCGCTGCCCGATCGCTGCGACGAGCTGGTCGAACTGCTCGCTGGCGCGCAAGTTAATGTCGCGCTGTGGAAACGGAATCTGGATGCCGTTTTCATGGAACAGCTGCCAGATGCGTGCGTAAACGTCCGACCGGATATTCGCCATCCCGGCTTCGGGATCGGTGATCCAGAAGCGCACTTCGAAATCGACCGAGCTGTCGCCAAAGGCCATGATGTTCACGCGCGGCTTCGGGTTGCGAAGGATGCGCGGCGTATCGTCTACGGCCTGGTACAGCAGCTTTGTCACCAGATCGAGGTCGCTGTCGTAGGAGACCCCGACCGGTGCCTTCACTCGCACATCGCGCGAGCTGTAAGACCAGTTGACCACCTGGTTGATCATCAGGTTTTCGTTCGGGATCAGGTATTCGGTCTGGTCGCGGGTGACGACCGAGATGGCGCGGATGCCGATCTTGCGGATCTGGCCGAAACCTTCGTTGCCCGCCTGGTCGGTCACCGAAATCACGTCGCCTGGCTTGATCGACTTGTCCATCAGCAGGATGATCCCGGCGATCAGGTTACCGAAGGTTTTTTGCAGGCCGAAACCGATGGCCAGGCCGAACGCGCCGGAGAACACCGCCAGCGCGGTAAGGTCGATCCCCAGCATGTCGAAGCCGATAAGGATGGCCACCGCCCAGATCAGGATGGTGGAAATCTTCTCCGCCAGCAGCCTTTGCGAGCTGTCGAGCCGGGTGATGCGACGCAGGACCAGCCGGAGCAGGCGCGTTACCATCCAGGCCACGACCAGTACCAGCAGCACCACACCCACCAGGATCACTGCATCCCATACCGAGAAGCGCATGGAGCCGATCTGGATCGCCCAGTTGTTCAGCGTGTCGACGATATCGCCCACGGTGGCACTGCGTTCGCTTACTGCGCTGCGGACATCGTCGGCCGTGGTGATCGCGGTCGATGGCTCGACCGTCGGTGTCGGCGTGGGGGTCGGGCCTGGGATGGCCAGCAGCGGATCGCCGGTTTCGGGGCTGACCATCGGTTCGCCGGTTTGCGGATCGAGCATCGGCACGGCCTGCTGTGCCGGCACGCCCATCAGCTGCTCGCCGGTCTGCGGGTCCAGCAGCGGCTCGCCCGTGTCGGGGTCGAGCAACGGCACGGCATCGGGATTGGGCGTGGCACTTGGCGTGGGCGATGCGCCCGCCGTCGGCCCGGTATCCGGGGCCGTGGCCGCAGCTGTGGTGTTTGCGCTCATGCCGTTTCCATTGCCTCGAAACCCCGGGCGAGGTCTCCGATCAGGTCGTCAGCGTCTTCTAGACCGATGGCAAGCCGCACGCCAAGCCCGCTGCCGACATCGATCCCCGGCGGCCAGGCGCGCAGCTTGTGCACCGGCGCAGGGTCGAAGGGGATGGCGAGGCTTTCGTAGCCGCCCCAGCTGAAACCGATGCCGAACAAGGTGAGCGCGTCAAGCAGCCGGGCGCGCGCGGCCTTGTCGCAGCCATCGGCCAGTACGAAACTGAACAGGCCGCAGCCGCCGGTGTAGTCGCGCCGCCACATGTCATGCCCGGATGCGCCGGGCAGCATGGGGCACAGCACGGCGGAAACTTCGGGCCGGGTGGAAAGCCAGTCCGCCAAGGTCAGCGCCGTGCGCGTGGAGCGTTCCAGCCGCACGCCCATGGTGCGCAGGCCGCGCAGTGCAAGCGCGGCATCGTCGGGCGAGACGACCTGGCCCATCAGCTGTGCCTGGCGGCGGATGCGCCCGATCAGGGGCTTGGCGGCGCTGGCGCTGCCCATCATCACGTCGGAATGACCGCCGACATGCTTGGTCAGGCTCATCACCGCCACATCGCAGCCGTGTTCCAGCGCGGGGAAGCCCAGCGGGGTGGCCCAGGTATTGTCGATCACCGACAGCACGCCGCGCTCGCGGGCAATGGCGGCAAGGGCGGGCACGTCGCACACTTCCATCGTCAGGCTGCCGGGGCTTTCCAGCATCACCGCGCGGGTGTGCTCGCCGATCATGGCAGACAGGCTGTCGGGATCGAGCGGGTCGAAGGGGCGCGCGGTGATGCCGAACTGGTCGAGCATCTGCAGCGCGATGTGGTGCGTTGGCTCATAGGCGTTGTCGGTCACCAGCAGCTCGTCACCCGGACGCAGCAGCGCCAGCAGCGTGCCGGCGATGGCGGCCACGCCGCTGGGGAACAGTTCGGTGCCATCGGCGCCAGGTTCCAGCTGCGTCAGCGCATCGGCCAGCGCCCATTGCGTCGGCCCGCCGCGCCGCCCGTAGTAGAAATGCCCGTCGTCATTGGGCCGCCCTGCGGCCAGGTCGGCACTGTCTTCGTAGAGGTGCGTACTGGCGCGCCAGACAGGCGGGTTGACGACATGGCCCTTCGCGCCGGGGGCGCTGGTCCATTCGCGCTTGCGCCCGACTTCGACCAGGCGTGTGGCATCCTTGTGCGAGCCTTTGCTCACCGGGCTGGTCCGGTTTCCTTGGGTGTAGCCGGGTCGGCTCCCCAATCGCTCCAGCTGCCATCGTAAAGCGCGCCGTGCTCGTGGCCCATCAGGTAGTGCGCGAAAAGCACGACGGCCGCTGTCACACCGCCGCCGCAGCTGGCAGCAAGGGGCGCGGACGGGTCGACGCCAGCCTTGCTGAACACTTCGCGAAGGTCTTCTGGCGGCAGGAAGGTGCCGTCTTCGGCCAGCAGGTCAGCAAAAAACAGGTGCCGTGCGCCGGGGATATGGCCGCCGGGCAGGTCGTGAACCGTGTCTTCCACTTCGCCGGTGAAACGGCCTGCGTCGCGAGCGTCGGCAACCTGTTCGGAGCGGCTTTCGCAGTTGGCGAGCATGTCGGCCTTGGTGCGAATCTGGCCTTTGCCTCCGCTGCTGACAAAGATCGCAGGGCTGACTGACACCTCGCCGCTTTCGACCGGACGCCCCTCCGCCACCCATTTGCCAAGACCGCCATCCAGGATTGCGAAGTTTTCGACCCCGTAGAGGCGGAAAATGAACCACGCGCGGGCAGAGGTTCGCATGCTGCTGTTGTCGTACAGCACGATGCGATGATTGGCCGTTACACCCAGCGCGCCAAGGTGCGCTTCGAACTGGGCGCGGGTGGGCACTGCAGCAGGCACGTCGCCTGCTGGATCGATCAGTTGCGACATCAGGCCAAGGTAGCGTGCGCCGGGTATATGCGCCTCGGCATATTCGGCAGCCGGGTCGCGTCCCGTGCCGGGCAAGTGTGCGCTGGCATCCAGAACGACCAGGTCGTCGGAGCCGAGTTCGGCGGCGAGCCAGTCTGTCGAAACAAGTGGGGTCATCTTGGTTGTCATTCGGGGAAGGGTAACCTGTGCTCGCGTGCGCGTAAATGGCTCTCACGCTTGCGCCTTGCGCCAAGTAAGGCCATTTGGGCGCACATGACCGATATGCCTGACCAGCCGATCCATCTGGGCCAGACCAGCACACTGCCCGCTTCCCCCGAAGAGGCCGTGCTCGACTACGTTCCCAACCCGCGCAAGGGTGCCCTCTACCTCGTGCGCTTCGCGGCGCCCGAGTTTACCTCGCTGTGCCCGGTCACCGGCCAGCCCGATTTCGCCCACCTGGTGATCGACTATGCGCCTGCGGAAACCATCGTGGAGAGCAAGAGCCTCAAGCTGTTCCTGGGTGCATTTCGCAACCACAACGGCTTTCACGAGGATGTGACCGTCGGCATCGGCCAGCGGCTGTTCGAGGAAATGCGCCCGCAATGGCTGCGCATCGGCGGCTACTGGTATCCGCGCGGTGGTATTCCCATCGATGTGTTCTGGCAAAGCGGTGCGCCGCCAGAAGGGCTTTGGCTACCCGATCAGGGCGTTGCGCCCTATCGTGGGCGCGGCTGACACTTTCTGGTAACAACTTGGTCCGACTAGGGCCGCTAAAGAACTAACAGGAACGGATATTCTATGCGTATCGTGATGATCGGCACCGGCTATGTGGGGCTGGTATCGGGCGCGTGCTTTGCCGATTTCGGGCACGAGGTGGTGTGCGTCGACAAGGACCAGTCGAAGATCGACGCGCTGCTTAATGGCGAGATCCCGATTTTCGAGCCGGGACTGGACGAGCTGGTGGCGAAGAACGTTGCCGCCGGGCGCCTGTCGTTCACGCTGGACCTGGCAGAGGCGCTGCCGGGCACCGATGCGGTGTTCATCGCGGTGGGCACGCCCAGCCGCCGCGGCGACGGCCATGCGGACCTGTCCTATGTCTATGCCGCGGCCCGCGAGATGGCGCCGCTGCTGCCCGCTGGCGTGGTGGTGGTCGACAAGTCGACCGTGCCGGTGGGCACGGGTGACGAGGTGGAGCGGATCATCCGCGAGACCGCGCCGGACCTTGAGTTTTCGGTTGCCAGCAACCCCGAGTTCCTGCGCGAAGGCGCGGCGATCGACGACTTCAAGCGGCCCGACCGGGTGGTGATCGGGGTGAACGATGCCCATGCCGAAGAGGTGTTGCAGGAAATCTACCGCCCGCTCACGCGCAACGAATCGCCGCTGGTGGTGATGAGCCGCCGCGCGGCCGAACTCACCAAGTATGCCGGCAATGCCTTCCTTGCCACCAAGATCGGCTTCATCAACGAGATCGCCGACCTGTGCGAGAAAGTGGGCGCGGACGTGCGCGACGTGGCCAGGGGCATCGGCCTCGACAGCCGCATCGGCAACCGCTTCCTGATGCCGGGCCCGGGCTATGGCGGCAGCTGCTTCCCCAAGGATACGCTGGCGCTGCTGAAGACCGGGCAGGACTATGCCGCCCCGCTGCGGATCGTGGAAAGCGTGGTTGCCAGCAACGACCAGCGCAAGCGCGCCATGGGCCGCAAGGTCATCAACGCGCTGGGCGGGGGCGAACAGCACGGCAAGACGGTGGCGGTGCTGGGGCTGACCTTCAAGGCCAACACCGACGACATGCGCGATAGCCCGGCGATCTCCATCGTGCAGGCGCTGCAGGATGCCGGTATCAGCGTGAAGGCCTACGATCCCGAAGGGATGGAGCAGGCGAAGAAGGTGATCGACAAGGTCACCTACTGCAGCGGCCCCTATGAGGCGATGGACGGCGCCGATGCCGCCGTGATCGTGACCGAGTGGGACACGTTCCGCGCGCTCGACCTCGACCGCGTGAAGGACCTGCTCAACAGCCCGCTGCTGGTGGACTTGCGCAACCTCTACAGCCGCAGCGACGTGGAACGCCACGGCTTCACTTACGTCGCCGTGGGCAGGTGATGGTGCCGGTTAGAGGATTCGAACCCCTGGCCTGATGATTACAAATCAACTGCTCTACCAACTGAGCTAAACCGGCATGCCATGCGGGCGGAGGCCCCTTTGGTCGAAACCGCAGGCAATGACAAGTGGGCGCAAGTGCCGCCTGGCGCTGTGACAGCCGGGAAGTGGCGTTTGAAACCGGTTCTCGATTGTGCTTCTATCGCGACGGGACGAAATTGGAGCACCCGCATGGACCCGCGTACCCAGGAACAGCTGATCTACGAGGCGCATCGCAAGTCGACCGGCGCCAGCTATCTGCTGTGGTTCTTCCTCGGCTTCCTCGGTGCGCACCGCTTCTACCTGGGGCGAACGGGCACGGGCGTGATCCAGTTGCTGATGTGCCTGTCGGTCGTCGGCATCATCCCGCTGGCCTTCTGGTGGCTGATCGATGCCTTCATGATTCCCGGCATGGTGCGTGATGAGAACATGAAGACCATCAATGCCATGGCGCCGATGGCCTTCAAGGGTAGCCCCGAAGGTGCAAAGCCACGGCTGGAACAGCCACCGCGAACACTGGATCCGCGCGTGGAGGAAATCCGCGCCATGCGGCGCCGCTAGACCGGGGCGGTCATCAGGGCACGCCGAAGGTCCAGCCTTCTGTCTTCGCGACATCCGGCGTCATCCGGGCAGGAGACCACAGTTCTTCGCGCTGGGCGTTGGCGCGCATCCAGGCGGCGGTCAGCAGCGCGTCGGACGAGTGATCGTCGATCGCACCCGTGCCTCCGAGCGGCGGGCTGCCAAGAGCGACCAGGGCATCGTCCAGTTCCTCGCGCGTCTTGATCTTCGCCGTGCTGGCTGTGCGACCTGCGGCCAGCGCGGCGATGGAGGTGTAGATCTCCGCGATCACCGGACCCGTTTGTGGCAGTGGGTCTATCGGCCAGACGGAAAGGTGGCCGCGCAGCGCGTGCAGCACGCGCATGCCGGTCAGGCTGGACTTGCCGACCTGCGAGGCGCCGACCAGTTTGAAATTGCTGGTCGGGCGCAGGCCGATTTCGGCTTGCGCATGTTCGGCCACGCGCAGCCGACCGTTCTTGTGTGTCGCGCCGTCGCAGCCGAAGTGTTCGCCCCGGCGCTGGCCGTGGAGGAAGTACTCGCCCAGCTCGGGATGCTCGACAAAGCTGCTGGCGGCAAGGTGTTCGTCCGCCAGGCACACCCGGTCTACCATTGCCCACAGCTCGCGCGCATCGGCGGGGCTATCGGCAAAGCCGGGGAAAAAGGCGCCGCAATCGCGGAACGGCAGCGAAATGCCAAGGTCCACGCCAACGAAGCTCTCCGGTGGCAGTTCGTCGCGCAGGACGGCAAGGACTTCTTCTCGGCTCCAGCCCTTGTCGCGCTGCACCAGCACCGGCGGGCCGCCCGCGGCATCGGCCACGGCCATGGCGATGGACCTGTGGTGCGATCCCTTCGCGCCCGACCAGTCGATGCTGATGTAATGCGAGAAACGCCTAACCACGCCGCTCCCCGCGCAGCTTGTCCCAATAGTCCAGCCGCTTCCTGATCTCGCGTTCGAACCCGCGTTCGACGGGTTCGTAATAGGTCTGCGGCGTCATTTCCTCGGGCCAGTAGTCGTCGCCCGAAAAGCCTTCCTCGGCGTCATGGTCGTAAGTGTAGCCTGCGCCGTAGCCAAGCTGCTTCATCATGCCGGTGGGTGCATTCACGATGTTCATCGGCGGCATCAGGCTGCCGGTCTCCTTCGCGCTGGCAAAGGCGGCCTTCTGCGCCTTGTAGGCGGCGTTCGACTTGGGGGCGGTGGCGAGGTAGAGGCATGCCTGCACCAGCGCCAGTTCGCCTTCGGGCGACCCCAGGAACTGGTAAGCCTCCTTCGCTGCCATGCACTGTTGCAGCGCCTGCGGATCGGCGAGGCCGATATCCTCCACCGCCATGCGCACCAGCCGCCGGGCGACGAACAGCGGTTCCTCGCCTGCCACCAGCATGCGCGCCATGTAATACAGCGCGGCCTGCGGATCGGACCCGCGCACCGCCTTGTGCAGCGCGGAAATGAGGTTGTAGTGCCCTTCGCGATCCTTGTCGTAGACGGCCACGCGGCGCTGCAGGAACTGGCCCAATCCGGAGGGATCGAGCGGCTCGGCGATATTGGCCGCGTACAGTGTTTCCGCCTGGTTGAGCAGGAATCGCCCGTCGCCATCGGCCGTGGCGACCAGCGCGGCGCGCGCTTCCTCGGTCAGGGGCAGGGGGCCTTCCAGTGCCTCGGCCCGTTCGAGCAGTTTTTCCAGCGCGTCCGGACCCAGCCGATGCAGCACCAGTACCTGCGCGCGGCTGAGGAGGGCGGCGTTGAGTTCGAAGCTGGGATTCTCGGTCGTGGCGCCCACCAGCGTGACCAGGCCGCGCTCTACGAAGGGCAGGAAACCGTCCTGCTGCGCGCGGTTGAAACGGTGGATCTCGTCCACGAACAACAGCGTGCGCTGCCCAGCCTTCTGCGCCTGTTCGGCAGCGGCAAAGGCCTTCTTCAGGTCCGCCACGCCGGAAAAGACCGCGCTGACGGCTTCGTAACGCATGCCAACGGCATCGGCGAGCAGGCGCGCGATGGAGGTCTTGCCGGTGCCGGGCGGCCCCCACAGCACCATGCTGGAAAGCCTGCCCGCCGCCACCATGCGCCCGATTGCGCCTTCGGGGCCGGTAAGGTGTTCCTGCCCGATCACTTCGCCAAGGCTGCGCGGCCGCAGCCTATCGGCCAATGGCGCGTCTTCACTCACGGCTTCGGGGGCGCTCTGCACGGGATCGTCGGCAAACAGGTCAGCCATGGGGGCCTTGTAGCGCGTCTGCCGGGGCGAGGTAGAGCGCGTTGCGAAATTTATCACCACCCCTTGTTACGATAGCTCTAAGATATATCTTAAAAGGCAGTGGGACTCATTGGAGAGTTTGAATGAGCAAGGATGACAAGAAGCCGCGCAAGGCCGCCAAGCCACGCACCGGCGGCCGTGGGCGGGGCAGTGCCGGGGGCGCTCGTCGTCGCCGGGCACAGGCCCGCGAAGAGATCGTGGAGCCCGAGGATATCGAGCCTGTCGAAGCGGACGCCGATAGCGAACCCGGCAGCGAGAACTTCGATGTCGAGATCGAGTTCGAGATCAACGACAACGACGACGACTGGGAAGAAGGCGATGATGTCGGCCCGCGCCGCTATCGCCGCCGCAGCTACCGCAGCAACGACCTGTTAGGCCGCGACGGGCTGTTCGGTGCCGAGGGACCGTTCGGTTCCGAAGGTCCGTTCGGCCCCGGTGGCCCGTTCGGTCCGGGCGGCGTTTTCGGCAAGGATGGCATGTTCGGCCCCGGCGGGCTGTTCGCCAAGAGCGGCCGGAGCGGCAAGGGTGGCGGCCAGCGCCGCGGTCCGCGCCCGCATCGCGGAGAAGGCCCGCGCCGGCGCAGGATGTTCGGCCCGGGTGAGCTGCGGCTGGTGCTGCTGGCCATGTTGGCCGAGGAACCGCGCCACGGTTACGAATTGATCAAGGCGCTGGAGGAGATGACGGCGGGTGCCTATTCGCCCAGTCCCGGCACGATCTACCCCACCTTGCAGATGCTGGCCGATGAAGGCGCAATTGCCGAGCAGGACAGCGACGATGCCAAGAAGCTGTTCCAGGCGACCGATGCCGGCCTTGCCGAACTGGAAGACCGCAAGGACGAGATCGAGGAACTGTGGGAACGCCTTGGCCGCAAGCGCGAAAAGGCGCGGCCCCAGGGCTCCAGCGAGCTGTTCCGCGCCATGGGCAACCTGGCCAACTTGATCCGGATCAAGGCCGCCGACGGCGGCCTGAAGGACATGGACAAGGACCAGGTTGTCGACCTGATCGACGAGCTTGCCCGCAAGATCGAGCGGCTCTGATTTGTCAGGCCAATTCCCTGTTCCGGGCGGGTGTGTTACGCTTGCCCGGAACAGGGGAGACTAGCTTATGGCCATCATGGGACGACCTGCCACGCCCTGGCACCTGTGGGTGATCGGGATCCTGGCGCTGCTGTGGAACAGTTTCGGCGCCTACGACTACCTGATGACGATGACCCGGAACGAGGCCTACATGTCGGCCTTCACGCCCGCGCAGCTGGAGTATTTCTACGGCTTCCCGGCGTGGATGGAGGCATTCTGGGCCGTTGGCGTTTGGTGCGCCTTCCTGGGCGCGGTGCTGCTGGTGCTGCGCAGCCGCTGGGCGCTTCATGCCTTTGTGCTGGGGCTGGTCGGCATGGCCGGAACCTGGTTCTACCAGTTCACCCATCCTTCGCCGCCTGGCGTCCTGGACGGTGTCGGCTTCATCATGTCGATCGTGATCTGGGTGACCCAGATCCTGCTGGCGCTCTACGCCTGGTCGATGCTGAAGAAGGGCGTGCTACGCTGATGTGCGCGCGCCGGCCTCGCCATGGGCGCGGCGGGCTTCGATCAGCCGCAGGTAGGTATCGGCCACAGCGCCGTTAATCGTATCCCAGTCGAAGGCATCGGCGCGCCTTGCGCCTGCTTCGCCGTGCGCGCGGCGCAAGGCAGGGTCTGCTGCATAGGTGGCCAGCTTGTCGGCATAGGCTGCGATATCGCGCGGGGGCACCAGGTGGCCTGTTTCCCCTTCCACCACCAGGCTGGAGGCGCCCGTGGCATCGGCCGCCACCACCGGAACGCCGCAGGCCATGGCTTCCAGCGTCACGTTGCCGAATGTTTCCGTGACGGAGGGGTTGAGCAGCACGTCCATACTGGCCACCGCGCGGCCCAGATCCTCACCCTGCTGGAAACCGACGAACTTTGCTTCCGGCACCTTGCCCGCGAAGAAATCCTTGGCCGGGCCTTCGCCGATCACCAGTACCTGGTGCGGCACGCCGCGCCGGCGTAGCTCCACCATGGTCTCGGCAAAGATGTCGATGCCCTTTTCCAGCACCAGCCGGCCGAGGAATCCGATGGCCATATCGTCGTCGGCAATGCCCAGCTCGCGCCGCCAGGCAAGGTCGTGTCGATTGGGCGTGAACACGTGGCGGTCAACCCCGCGCGACCAGGTGCCGATATCGTGGTGCATGCCCTGTTCGCGCAGTTCCTCGATCATGCTGGCCGAAGGGGCGACGATGGCATCGCAGCGGTGATAGAACCGCCGCAGGATGGATACGAACACAGGCTCGATGAAGCCGAAGCCGTAATAGCGCGGATAGGTCTCGAACCGAGTGTGCACGCTGGCCAGCACCGGGATATCGTGCGCGCGCGCCCAGGTCAGCGCGCGGTGCCCGGCCACGTCGGGGCTGGAGATGTGCACGATATGCGGGGCGAACTCGGCCAGGTTGGCCTTCACCTCTGCACCCAGCCCGGTGGAGAACTGGTATTCCCCGCGACCCGGGATCGGCACCGACGGCAGGCTGATCAGCTCGCCCGCAGGCTCGAACGCGGGGGTATCGGTGGTGGGAGAATAGACGCGCACCTGCGCACCCTGCCGCAGCAGGTAGTCCACCAACCGGTTCAGGGCCTGGTTCGCGCCATCGCGGACATAGTTGTAGTTCCCGCTGAACAGCGCAACGCGAAGATCGGTCACATCCATCGCCAAGCCCTTAGGCGAGGCTGCCGCGCTTGGCGAGGGGGTGCGGGGTGGAAATCCTTCCAGCCCAAGGCGAAGGTCAGGCCGCGTCCTGCGCTGCCCGTTTCGCCCGCTTGCGTTCGTGCGGGTCGAGGTGGACCTTGCGCAGGCGGATGGACTGCGGCGTCACTTCCACGATCTCGTCGTCGCCGATGTAGGCGATGGCCTGTTCCAGCGTCATCTTGCGCGGCGGGGTCAGGCGGATGCCTTCGTCCTTGCCACTGGCGCGGAAGTTGGTCAGCTGCTTGCTCTTGAGCGGGTTGACCTCGAGATCCTCGGGTTTGGCGTTCTCGCCGATGATCATGCCCTGGTACAGCTTCTCGCCCGGAGAGACGAACAGCACGCCGCGTTCCTCGATGGTGTTGAGCGCATAGGCCATGGCCTCGCCCTGTTCCATCGAGATCAGCACGCCGTTCTGGCGCCCGGCGATCTTGCCCTTGTAGGGGCCATAGCTGTCGAACAGGCGGTTCATGATGCCCGTGCCGCGCGTGTCGGACAGGAATTCGCCGTGATAGCCGATCAGGCCGCGGCTGGGCGCCAGGAAGGTCAGGCGGGTCTTGCCGCCGCCGCTGGGGCGCATCTCGGTCATCTCGGCCTTGCGCTGGGCCATCTTCTCCACAACCGTGCCGCTGAACTCGTCGTCCACGTCGACCACGACCGTTTCATACGGCTCCAGCCGCTGGCCGTTCTCTTCGCGATAGAGCACGCGCGGGCGGCTGATCGACAGCTCGAAGCCCTCGCGACGCATGGTCTCGATCAGCACGCCCAGCTGCAGTTCGCCGCGGCCCGCCACTTCGAAGGCGTCCTTGCCGGCGGCTTCGGTGATACGGATGGCGACGTTGCCTTCGGCTTCGCGCTCCAACCGGTCGCGGATCACGCGGCTCTGCACCTTGTCGCCCTCGCGGCCGGCATAGGGGCTGTCGTTTACGGCGAAGGTCATGGAAAGGGTGGGCGGGTCGATCGGCGATGCGTGGATCGGCACACTGACGTGCGGTTCGCACAGCGTGTTCGACACGGTCGCGTCGGTGAGGCCGGCGATGGCGACGATATCGCCTGCCTTGGCGTGCAGCACCGGCTCGCGGTCGAGGCCGTTGTAGGCGAACACCTTGGTCGCGCGGCCCGTTTCCACCACGTTGCCGTTCACGTCCAGCGCCTTGATCGGCATGCCGACCTCCAGCCGTCCGCTTTCGATGCGGCCGGTCAGGATACGGCCCAGGAAGGCATCGCGATCCAGCAGCGTTGCCAGCATGGCAAAGTCGCCATCGGGATCGAGATCGGGCTCGGGCACGTGGTTGACGATCAGGTTGAACAGCGGCAGCAGGTCGCCTTCGCGCGCTTCCGGGTCTTCGCTGGCATAGCCCGAACGGCCCGAGGCATAGAGTACGGGAAAATCGAGCTGTTCGTCGTTGGCGTCGAGGTTCACGAACAGGTCGAACACCTCGTCGAGCACTTCGTTGGCGCGCGCATCGCTGCGGTCGATCTTGTTGACCACCACGATCGGCTTGAGGCCAAGGCCCAGCGCCTTGCCGGTTACGAACTTCGTCTGCGGCATCGGCCCTTCGGCGGCGTCCACCAGAAGGATCACCCCGTCGACCATCGACAGGATGCGTTCCACCTCGGCGCCGAAGTCGGCGTGGCCGGGGGTATCGACGATATTGATGCGATAGTTGTGCTGGCCGCCTTCGGGCGCCCATTCGATGCTGGTCGGCTTGGCCAGGATGGTGATCCCGCGTTCCTTCTCCAGTTCATTGGAATCCATCGCGCGTTCCTCCACGCGCTGGTTCTCGCGGAAGGTGCCGGACTGGCGGAAGAGCTGGTCGACGAGCGTGGTCTTGCCATGGTCGACGTGGGCGATGATCGCCACGTTGCGAAGGGGGGCGGACATGATCTTGGTTTCCTGGGTCTGGGGCGGGCGCGCAATGCTGCACCTGCGAATTGGCGCGCCGATAGACCAAGCGCGCCAATGTCGCAAGCGGATGTGCGATAGCCTGCCTGACGTAAAGGTTAGACCCCTCCATGTTGCGGAAATGCTACACAGGCGGTTTCTTTCGTAATCTGTTCACGAAAGCGCGATTGTGCGAAGCGCCTGTGGCGACTATCAAAAACTGACTGTAAGAGGTCGCTTGAGACCCGTTTCATGCGCCAAAAGGCCGGGCGGGACCTCGAGGGAGAGATGGAGAAATCAATGACCAGCACAACTGCCGGCGTCGCCGGTTTTTCGCGCAAGTGCCTGTGCGGCGCGGCCGCCATTGCCCTGTTCGCCCCCGGCGCGGCCTTCGCGCAGGATGAAGGCGGGGCCGACGAGCAGCCCGTAAACCAGGGTAACAGCATCGTGGTTACCGCCAGCAAGCGCGAACAGACGCTGCAGGAAGTGCCCGTGGCCGTCTCGGTGGCCACTGCCGAAACGCTCGAGCGCGACCAGATCCGCGACATTCGCGACCTCGAAACGGTCGTGCCCTCGCTGACGGTGGGCCAGCGCCAGTCCTCGGCCAACACCGGCTTCTTCATCCGCGGCTTCGGCAACGGCGCCAACAACGCCGGTATCGAGCCGTCGGTCGGCGTGTTTATCGACGGTGTCTATCGCAGCCGTACCGCCAGCTCGATTTCCGACCTGCCCAACGTGCAGCGTGTCGAAGTGCTCCGCGGACCGCAGTCGACGCTGTTCGGCAAGAACGCCTCTGCCGGTGTGATCTCGGTCACCACCGAAGAGCCGCAGTTCGACTTCGGCGGCAATGCCGAACTGACCTATGGCAACTACGATGCGCTGGTCGCCCGTGCCTATGTCACCGGCCCGCTTTCCGACATGGTGGCCGTCAGCCTGGGCGGCGGCATCAACAGCCGCGACGGTTTCTTCGACGATCTTGGCACCGGCAGCGAAGTCAACAACCGCGATCGCTGGTACACCCGCGGCCAGGTGCTGGTCGACAACGGCACCGACTTCAGCATCCGCGTGATTGCCGACTACGACAGCATCGATGAAGTGTGCTGCGGCGTGGTGAACGTGCAGAGCGGACCGTCGACCGCGGTGATCCAGGCGCTGGGCGGCATGGTGACCGATCCCAACGATCCCTTCGCCGATGTCGTCTACAACAACTTCGATTCGACCAACGATATCGAGAACTGGGGCGTTTCCGCCCAGATCGACTACGAATTCGGTGATTTCACGGTCACTTCGATCACGGCCAGCCGCACCACCAATGCGGTGACCTTCCAGGATTCGGACTTCTCCAGTGCCGACCTGATCTATCCGAACTCGCAGGATCTCGAGATCGACACCTTCACTCAGGAATTCCGCATCGCGGGGTCCATCGGTGACCGGGTCGACGTGCTGCTGGGTGCGTTCTACATCAACGAAGACGTCACCCAGTCGAACCAGCTGCTGTATGGCGCAGATTTCCGCAACTATGCCAACCTGCTGGTCGGCAACCTGTCGGGCGGCGCCTTCACGCTGGCTCCGTCGCCACGGTTCCCCAGCGCCGTGCCGCTGGAGCAGGTGTTCAGCCAGGCTTTCCAGACCAACTATGTCGGCACCTTCTTCAACCAGGGGCAGGGCTTCACCGAAGCCTATACGCTGGACTCCGAAGCGTTCTCCATCTTCGGCCAGGTGGACTTCGAGATTGTCGATGGCCTGGTGCTGACGCTGGGCGGCAACTACACTGACGATTCCAAGCAGTTCACCCAGAATGCCGTGTCGACCGACGTGTTCTCGGCGATCGACTTCGATGCGCCGGAACTCGCTCCGTTCCGCGGCCAGGTGCTGACACAGGGTGCGATTGCCACCGCGGTCGGCGATGCGCTGGGGCTTGATCGCCTGGCGACCGAAGCCGAAGTGCTGGCCTTTGCCACAAACCCGGCGACGGCGGCCTTCTTCCCGACCATCCAGGCGGGCGCGACTGCCTTTGCTCAGGCCAACGTCAACAACCCGCTGGCCAACCCGCTGAACCCGCTGCGCGCGCTGCAATTCCTGCCGCCGTTCCTGGGCGTTCCCAACGCCGTGGAAGACGGCCGGATCAATGACGACAACTTCAGCTACTCGATCCGCCTTGCCTACGATGTCACGCCCGACGTGAACATCTATGCAAGCTATGCCACCGGCTTCAAGGCCAGTTCGGTCAACCTGTCGCGCGATGCGCGTCCGGCGCTGATTGACCGTAACGCGATTATCGCGGCCGGGCTGGACCTGCCGAACCTCACCTTCGGCTCGCGCTTTGCAGGGCCCGAGGAATCGAAGGTGATGGAAGTCGGCATCAAGGCCAACCTCGATTACTTCTCCGCCAACCTGACGGTCTTCGACCAGGAGATCGACGGCTTCCAGTCGAACATCTTCACCGGTTCGGGCTTCGTGCTGGCCAATGCCGGTACGCAGTCGACCTGGGGCGTGGAGTTCGAAAGCTCGATCTACCCGACTCCGGAACTCACCATCAACGCGGCGGTGACCTACCTCGATCCAAAGTTCGACAGCTTCACGCAGTCGGCACAGGGCGATATCTCGGGCACGCGTCCCTCGGGCATCCCCGAATGGACGGTCATCGTCGGCGCGCAGTACGAGGCCGACCTCGGCAACGGCGCGCTGATCCCGCGCGTCAACTACTACTGGTCGTCGGAAACGCAGCTGGTCGAAGGCCTGCCCGCCTTCGCCGTGAAGGGCCCGGACGGCTCGATCGTCGATGGCACCCCGGCAATCCTCGCGGGCCTGCCGTTCACCCGCCAGGTGGACAACCTGACGGCTTCGCTCACCTACGAGTGCGACTGCGGCTTCTCGCTGTCGGTCTGGGGCCGCAACCTGACGGACGATCGTTACCTGGGCACCGTGTTCGACAGCCCGGCCCAGCCGCTCAGCGTATCGGGCTACCCCAACGATCCGCGCACCTACGGCATCACCGGTCGCTTCCGCTGGTAAGCGACGGCAACAGCCTGTTCATGAAAAGGGGGGTCCTTCGGGGCCCCTTTTTTTGGCATCGACTTGCGCTGGAAGCGAAATTGTGATGCCTTTGCCTTGTTCGGGGTTTGAACAGGGAGGGATTATTTCATGCAATACGCCGGTTTCTGGATTCGCGTCGGCGCCTATCTGATCGACTGGATCATCCTGATCGTCGTGATTTCTGTCCTGCAGGGCGTTACCGGGATCAACATGGGGGCGAACTACAGTGCCAGCATGGGAGACCTTGCGGCAGCGGGAGGCACCACGGCATCGAGCGGACTGGGGACGATCATCAGCATTGTCATCTACCTGGCCTATTTCGCCGGGCTGGAAAGTTCGAACTGGCAGGCGACCGTGGGGAAGAAGGCGCTGGGCCTGATCGTGGTCGACACCAGCGGTAACCGCATCAGCCTGGGCCGTGCGGTCGGTCGGTTCTTCGCCAAGATCCTGTCGGGTGCGATCCTGCTGATCGGCTACATCATGGTCGGCTTTACCGAGAAGAAGCAGGGCCTGCACGACATGCTGGCCAGCACGCTGGTGGTGAAGGGCAAGCCGGGCGAGACCGGCACCGCGGGCGTCTTCGAGTAAGGCGAACCGATCATGCCAAGACCGGAAGAAGGGGGCTTCGCGGCCCCCTTTTTTCTCGCCTTGTCATGGCGTTACAAATATGATGCCTTACCTCGTTCCATTAAGGGCAATTCGGGGGGACAGACATGGAATATGCGGGGTTCTGGCGGCGCGTGGCTGCCTATCTTATCGACGTTATCATCATCTCGGTGGTCGGCGGCTTCATCGGCGGCCTGTTCGGCGGGGTCATGGGAGCAGGGATCAGCGCCAGCGGCGGCTCGGTAGAGGACTCGATGCAAACGCTCAACTCGGTCGGCGGGCTGATCGGCCTGGTGATCGGAATCGGCTATTTCGCCGGGCTGGAAAGTTCCAGCTGGCAGGCTACCGTGGGCAAGAAGGCGCTGGGCATCGTGGTGACCGACCTCAACGGCAATCGCATTTCCTTCGGCCGCGCGCTGGGCCGCTATTTCGGCAAGATCCTGTCCAGCCTGATCCTGATGATCGGCTATATCATGGTGGCCTTTACCGAGAAGAAGCAGGGCCTGCACGACATGCTGGCCAGCACGCTGGTTGTGAAGGCCAGGCCTGGAGAGACTGCGACTGCGGGCGTGTTCGACTAGGCCAGACGATTGCAAGACCATGGAAGGGGGGCTCAAACGCTCCCCTTTTTGTTGCGTGGCTCCACGTTTCGTGGTTCCTCACGGACAGGGGCGAATGCACATTCGAAACAGGGGACTTTAATGGAATACATGCTGATGCCGATCCGCCGCTATGCGGATTTCCAGGGCCGTTCGCGGCGCAAGGAATACTGGATGTTCGTGCTGTTCCAGCTGCTCGTGATGATCGGCATTGCCGTGCTCTTCGCGGTGTTTGACAGCATCTCGGCCGGGATGGGTTCGATCATGCTCGGGCTTGGCGTTCTGGCTTACCTCGGCCTGTTTTTCCTGCCCAGCATCGCCGTGCAGGTTCGCCGCTTCCATGACCAGGACAAGAGCGGCTGGTTCGTGCTGCTGAGCCTTGTCCCCTATGTGGGCGGACTCATCATGCTGTTCTTCATGGTGCAGCCGGGCACTGCGGGCCCCAATCGCTTCGGGCCGGATCCGCTGGACGAAAGCCAGGCGAGCGTTTTCGAATAGGCAAAAGCTAGAGCGAGCGGAGCGTGCGTGCCGGCCTGGCGCGCAGCAGGGGCAGCGATGCCCCCAGCGCGAAGGCCAGCACCAGCACCAGCCCGCCGCCCAGCACGGCCAGGATCTCGGTCCAGTCGGGCAGCCAGTCGAATTCGAACATCTGCACGATCACCAGCCAGGCAACCCCGCTGCCCATGGCCAGCGCCACGCCTGCCAGCACGGCAACAAGCAGGCCGAACTCTGCAAATTGCAGCGCCAGCAGCTGGCGGCGGCTGGCGCCCAGCACGCGCAGGATCACCGTGTCATAGATGCGCGCGGCGCGGGCAGCGGCAATCGCGCCCAGCAGCACGGCAATGCCGGCCAGCACCGCGACCGAGGCCGCGGCCAGGATAGCAAGCGACACCTGGTCGAGGATGGTGCGTGCTTCGTTCAGGATCGGGCCAACCTCGATCACGCTTGAGCTTGGAAATTCGGTCACCAAGGCCCGCAGCAGGCCGCCTGCCTGCGTGCCTTCGGGCAGCTCGATGGTGGCGGCAAGGTTGTGCGGCGCGCTGGCGAAAGTGTTGGCAGAGAACACCCAGACATTGTTGAAGCCAAGGCTTTCCCAGTCGATCCGGCGGGTGTTGGCAATGCGCGCGGTGAAATCCACGCCCAGTACGTTCACGGTCACCAGGTCGCCGATTGCGATCCCGGCGGCATCGGCCAGTTCCTCGTCCACCGACACCAGCGGTTCGCCGGAATACCCTTCGTCCCACCACTCGCCGGCAGTCAACACGTTGCCATCTGGCAGGGTGTCCGAATAGGTCAGCCCCCGCTCGCCGCGCAGGCCCCAGGTGCCTTCGCGCTCTTCCATGTCGGCTACGCGCGTCATGGCGCCTTCCGGGCCGAAGGCAACGATCGAACCACGCAGGGTGGGCACGGTGTCGATCGAAGCGTCGGGGGCGATATCGGTCACGATCTGGCGGAACTGCTCCACCCCTTCGCGCGGCACGTCGAGCACGAAGTAGTCCGGTGCGCGGGCGGGGACGGAGCGCTGGATATTGCCGTCGAGGCTGGACTGCACGCCAGCCAGCAGCACGAAGGCGGAAAGGCCGAAGCCCAGCGCCGTCACCAGCGATCCGGTGGCAGCGCCGGGTCGGTGCAGGTTGGCCAGCGCCGCACGCACGATCGGATCGGCGGGGCGCGGCATGCGCGAAGCTGCCCAGCGGATCGCCCGGCCCAGCAGCGCAAGGAAGCCGAGGATGCCCGCAGCGCCAGCCAGGAAAATGGCGGAGAGCATGGGGTTGGTCGACCCGATAATCGCCAGCGCCACGATCCCGGTAATGCCCAGGCCCACCGGCACGGCTGCCGCGCGCCATTGCTGCGCCAGCGGGGAAACCCGCGCGCGCATCAGCGCCATCGCCGGAAACTGCTTTGCCCGTGCCAGCGGCGGGGCGGCGAACACCAGCGCCACCAGCAAGCCGAAGGCAGCGGCGCGCAGCAGGGCAAGCGGGTCGATCACGAAATCGGTGGTGACCGGCAGCAGGCTGCCCAGCGCATTGGCCAGCAACGGCGTGACCAGCACGCCCGCCAGCAAGCCTGCAGCGGCGCCGACACAGGCGGCAATCCCGATTTCCAGCGCATAGATACGGGCGATATCGTGCGAGGTCGCGCCAAGGATCTTCAGCGTGGCAATCGAATTGCGTCGCGCCTCCAAGTACGAATTCACCCCGCCGCCGATGCCGATTCCGGCGATCACCAGCGCGGCCAGCCCCACCAGCGTGAGGAATTCGCCCATGCGGCTGACGAAGCGGTCTGCGCCGGGGGAGGCACGGTTGCGGGTGCGAATGTCGAAGGGGCTATCGGGGAAGGCCTCCTGCAAGGCCTCTGCCGCTTCGTCCGGGTCCTGCTGCCCGTCGAAGGCAATGCGCGTCTTGGTCTGGAACATCGCCCCCGGCGCCACGAGGCCAGCCGCTTCGGGCAGCTCCAGCGGCACGATCACCGTCTGGCCAAGGGCAAAGCCTTCGGACAGGCGATCGGGTTCTTCCTCGATAATGCCGGCCACGGTGACTTGCTGCGTGCCCAGCGTGATGGTGTCGCCGGGGGTAACGTCCAGCCGCTCTGCCGCGCCGGGGGCGAGGAAGGCCTGCCCCGCAGGCGGCGCGCCGAAGCTGGAGCCGCCTTGCAGCAGCAGTTCGCCATACATCGGATAGTTGGGGGCTACCGCCTTCAGTTCCACAGGCACGGCGGCATCGGGCGTGCTGGCCATGGCCTGCAGGCGATAGCCGGGCGACACGGTGCCCAGCTGCTGAAGGTAAGCCATCTCCGCGTCGCTGGGCATGCGCTGCCACAGTTCCACTTCCATGTCGCCGCCAAGGATGGCTTGCCCCTGGCTGTCCAGCTCGCCCTGGATGGCAGAGGTAAGGCTGCCGATCGCGGCCAGCGCGCCTACGCCCAGGAACAGGCAGACGAGCAGCAGCCGCAGCCCGCGAAAGCCGCTGGAAAGGTCGCGCTTGGCGATGGTCCAGGCCGCGCCCCAGCTCATGCGATCAGGCCGCTTTCGTATCCGAGGCGATCTGGCCGTCGCCCAGCGTCACCACCCGGTCGCACATTTCGGCCAGTTGGCGGTCGTGGGTGATGATGACCAGCGTCGCGCCGGTTTCCTGGCGGCGGCGGAACAGCACGTCGACCACGCTGTCGCCCGTGCTGGCATCGAGGTTGCCGGTCGGCTCGTCGGCGAAGATCAGCGGCGGGCGCGAGGCGATCGCGCGGGCGATGGCGACGCGCTGCTGCTCGCCACCCGATAGCTGCGCCGGGTAATGCGTCAGGCGGTGGCCCAGGCCGACCGATTCCAGCTCCTGCGCCGCGCGCTCGCTCGCGCCTTTCTCGCGCGCCAGTTCCAGCGGCGTGGCGACGTTTTCCAGCGCGGTCATGGTCGGCAGCAGGTGGAAGGCCTGCAGCACGATGCCGATGCGCCCGCGCCGGGCCAGGGCAAGGGCGTCTTCATCAAGCGCGGTGAAGTCCTCGCCCGCCACGGTCAGCGATCCGGACGTGGCGCGTTCGAGGCCGGAGAGCACCGACATAAGCGAGCTCTTGCCGCTGCCCGATGGGCCAAGCAGGGCAAGCGTTTCGCCGGGTGCGACCTCCAGGTCGATCCCGCGCAGGATTTCCACGGCCGCTTCGCCTTCGCCCAGGGTCAGGCGCAGGTCCTTGGCGGCGATGACGGGTTTTGCATTATCGGGGCTTGTCACCCCGCGGCGATGGCATAGCTATGGGGCATGAGCAAGCCAGTCCTAAGTCGGTGGCCTAGCGCCATCCGCGCTTCGTCGATCATCGCCCCTCTTGCGCTGGCCCTGGCCGCCTGCGGGTCCGAAGCACCGGCGCCCGAGCCCGAACCGTCGGTCGCGCCCGAACTGGAGCTGGAAGCGCCCTTGCCGGTCATGGGGCCGGAACGGGTGGTTCTGGGCTTCGGGGACAGCCTGATGGCGGGCTACAACGTCGCCGAAGAGCAGGGCTATCCCGAAGTGCTGGAGCGCGCGCTGCGCGGGCGCGGCATCAATGCCCGCGTGATCGATGCAGGCGTATCGGGCGATACCACGGCGGCAGGCCGCCAGCGCATCGCCTTCGTGCTGGATAATGCCGACGCGGAGATAGACCTTGCCATCATCGAACTGGGCGGCAACGACCTGCTGCGCGGCATCTCGCCGGAACAGACGCGCGAGAACCTGGCTGCCATCATCGAGGAAGTGCAATCGCGCGATATACCCGTGCTGCTGATGGGCATGCGCGCGCCGCCCAACCTTGGCGTGGGCTATGTCGGCCAGTTCGACGGCCTCTATCCCGCATTGGCGGAGGAGTACGGCACGGCGCTGGTGCCCTTCTTCATGGAACCGGTGTTCGACAAGCCCGAACTGATGCAGGGTGACCGCATTCACCCGACGGCGGAAGGGATCGAGGACATGGTCGCCGCCACGGTAGACCAGGTGGCCGACGCCTTGCCGGAACCGGACGCGGACTAGATCCGCTCAACCTCGCCGCCAGCCACCCGCCAGGTGGCGGCTTCGCCCAGAATTGCCTCGAACGGGGCGGGTTCGGTGCCCGTCAGCCACACCTGCGTGCCGCTAGCCCGCAGGCGGGCGAACAGCGCTTCGCGCCGGACGGGATCGAGGTGCGCGGCGACTTCATCCAGCAGCAGCACGCCGGGCCGCCCACGCGCGGCCAACTCTGCGTGGGCGAGGGTGATCGCGACCAGCATGGCCTTTTGCTCGCCGGTGGAGCATTCGGCGGCGGGCATGTGCTTGCCGGCCATGACCACGCCCAGCTCGTCGCGGTGCGGGCCCGACAAGGTGCGCTGCGCGGCCCGGTCGCGCCCGCGCTGCTCGCGCCACTGGCTGGCCAGTTCGTCCTGCGTCAGGCTACCGCCGGGATCGTAGGAAAGCAGGGGGCGGGCAAAGGGCGCTTCGGGCAATTCCGCCAGCCGCGCGGTGAGGGCACCCACCAGGCGCGCGCGGCCCTGCGCCAGCCCGGCGCCAACTTCGGCCATCTGCGTTTCGATCGAATCCAGCCACGCGGGATCGGGCTCTGCATCGTCCGACAGTAGCCGGTTGCGCTCGCGCAGCGCCGCTTCATAGCGGCTGGCATTGCGGGCATGGCCGGGTTCAAGCGCGACCGCGAGGCGATCCATGTAACGCCGTCGGGCCCCCGCGCTGTCGGCAAACAGGCGGTCCATCGCCGGGGTCAGCCAGCCCATCGCCAGCCATTCCCCCAGGCTGATGGCGCTGGCTTCCGCGCCGTTGACCTGCACGATGCGCCGGCCTGGGCGATCCGCTGCCATGCCGGTGCCCAGCTTCACCGGTTCACCGCCGTCGCCGGTGTCGAGCGAGACGCTGGCGGCGAAACCGCCCGATCCGGCCTGGCCTGCCATGTCTGCCAGCGCCGCGCGGCGCAGCCCGCGACCGGGGGCGAACAGCGAGAGTGCTTCGAGCACATTGGTCTTTCCGGCACCGTTTTCGCCCACCAGCAGGTTCAACTGGCGCGTGTCGTCCAGCTGGGTTCCGACATGGTTGCGGAAGGTGGAAAGGGTGATGCGATCGAGCGCCATGGGTCTTGCCTGATCCCTAAGTCAGCACGCCCGCGCACGCCACAGGAAATGGCGTTCCCATAGATTGGTGAAAAATACCAACTATCGGTTTGGTTGTGTGCGCAACCTTTATGTAATCTGAACGAGAATCGCAGAATTCCGACATTTTTTAAAACTGGCACACCCCATGCAAAGTTTGGCGCATGGGACGAAATGGTTCCGATCTAACAAATGAGGGAAATAAAATGACGTTCGTATCTGACTATACCGCTCGCATCACCGCTGCCCTGGCTGCCGTCGTCGTGACCACGACGATCCTCGTCAGCAGCTTCTCGACCCCGCAGGCAAGCATCATTGCCAGCATCGTCGCCTGAAGCTGACCGGCATCGACCAACCACCGACCACCAACCAAGGAGACTGACATGACGTATGAATTCCAGAACAAGCTGATGGCCGGCTTCGCCGCCGTTGCCGTTACCCTGACGCTGCTGGTGAGCAGCTTCGCCAACCCGAATGCAACGAGCGTCGTGAGCCTGCTGGCATGAGCAAGCTTGACCGCAGCACCCACGGCGTACGCCCCGCGACCCGTGCGAAATTCCGTCTCGATCGTGCAGACGGCAAGATCGCCGGGGTTTGCGGGGGGCTTGCCAAGTACTTCGGGATCAACCCGCTGATCGTTCGACTGGTATTCCTGATCGGGGCGGTTGCCGGGTTCGGCAGCTTCATCCTGATCTATCTCGCGATCTGGCTGCTGGCCGACTAACGGCCGGCGGCCATTTCGCCTATTCGCCCTGCATGCGCTCGCGGCCGCCAAAGGGCGAGAAATCGGTGTCGTCGTCGAATGCCTCGACACCCTCGTGCCGCTTCAGGAAACCCACCACCTTGTAGGTGACCGGCGTCAGCAGCGCTTCCCACGCTGTCTTGATCGCCCATTGCGACAGCACCACCTGCCACAACTGCTCGATCGGCCATCCGGCCAGGCCGTAAAAGGCCAGTGGGTAGAAGATCAGGCTGTCGAGCCCCTGGCCGACCACGGTCGAGCCGATGGTGCGGCTCCACAGCATTTTCCCCCCGGTCCACACCTTCATCTTCGCCAGGACATAGGAATTTGCGAATTCCCCCACCCAGAAGGCGGCGATACTGGCGATGACGATGCGCCAAGAATTGCCGAACACGAATTCGTAGGCTTCCTGTCCCGGCCAGCTTTGCGCTGGCGGCAGCGCCACCACCACCCACGCCATGAAGGCCATGAACACCAGCGCGGCAAACCCCGTCCAGATCACCCGGCGCGCATTGGCATAGCCGTATACCTCGGTCAGCACGTCGCCGATGATGTAGCTGATGGGGAAGAACAGCACGCCCGCGCCGAACGACCACTGGCCGATACCGGGCAGGGTGACGTAGCTGGGCTTCGATGCGCCGATAATGTTGCTGAGCAGCAGGATCGCGACGAAGGCCGCCATCACGTAGGGAAACAGGCGGAAATGCGTATGCGCCAGTTCCGCGCCATCTATTTTCCGGGGGTCGGTGGCCATGCCACTGTGCTAGCGGCATTTGCGCTTGCCGCAAAGATCGCTATCTGCGCTTGCAACGCGCCCATAGCTCAGCTGGATAGAGCACGGGACTTCTAATCCTGAGGCCGCAGGTTCGACTCCTGCTGGGCGCGCCATCCTGTCCTCGCTTCCGACCGCGCCGTACCTGGCGCGGCTCCCCACCACGCAGGTACGAGCGGTAGGCAAATCAGCTACTGCCGACGAAGATGCTCTTGGCATTGGTGAATTCGCGCATGCCGAAGCCACCGTGTTCGCGGCCGTAGCCCGAGTTCTTTACCCCGCCGAACGGCATCGAAGGGTCAGCCACGCCGTAGACGTTGATGAACACCATTCCGGTGTCGAAATGCCGCGCGGCAAGGTCGATCGCGCGGTCTTCGTCCTGCGACAGGATGCCGCCGCCAAGGCCATAGCGGCTGTCGTTTGCCAGGCGCAGCGCGTCGTCGTCGTCCTGCGCCTTGATGACGGAGGCGACGGGTCCGAAGATTTCGTCATCGTAGCCAGGCTGGCCGGGTTCGACATCGGTCAGCACGGTTGCGGGATAGAAGGCGCCGGCGCCATCGGGAATTTCCCCGCCGCAGCGCACCTTCGCGCCCTTGGCGACGCTCTTTTCCACCTGCTCGTGCACGGTTTCGCGCAGGTCGTCGCGCGCCATCGGGCCAAGGTCGGTGGCGTCGTCGGTCGGGTCGCCGGTTGTTACCGCTTTGAAGCGGGCGACGAACTTCTCGACGAACGCGTCGTAGACTTTCTCGGTAACGATGAAGCGCTTGCCGTTGATGCAGGTCTCCCCGTTGTTGTACAGCCGCGCTTGGGTGCAAACCTCCACCGCGGTGTCGAGGTCGGCGTCGTCCAGCACGAGGTACGCATCGTTCGACCCCAGTTCGAGGACGGTGGGCTTGAGCACCTTGCCCGCGGCTTCGGCCACGTGCTTGCCGGCGGTATCGGACCCGGTCAGCGTTACGCCGCGCACCTTTTCGTGTTCGATGATTGCATCGGATACCTCGTGATCGATCACCAGCACGGTGAACAGGTCCTGCGGCAGGCCGCCCTCGCGAAAGATCCGCTCGATCAGCAGCCCGCTGCCGGTGCAGTTGGAGGCATGCTTCAACAGCACGCCGTTGCCCGCCATCAGGTTGGCGATGGCATAGCGGATCACCTGGTAGGCGGGGAAGTTCCACGGCTGGATGCCATAGATGACGCCGATCGGCTGGTAGGTAACGATGCCGCGCCCGGTATTGGCCGGATCGCGCGGTTCGGGGGCGAGTTCGGCGGGGCCGCACTCGGCGGTATAATCGCAGATGGCGGCGCACAGATCGACTTCGTCGCGGCTGTCGCCGATCAGCTTGCCGACTTCGTCGGTCATCAGTCGCGCCAGCTCTTCCTTGTTCTCGCGCAGCGCCTGGCCAAGCCCCTTGATGATCTTGGCGCGCTCTTCGGCGGATTTCAGCTTCCACGCGGTGAAGGCCTCGTGACAGGCATCGACCCTGGCCATGGCGGCCTTGCGACCGAGTTCTTCGTGGCTTTCGATATTCTTTCCAGTGGCCGGATTGACGGTGGTGATCGTACCCATGGTGCGGTTTTCCTTGCAAAATTTTCGTTTCGCAGGAGAGACGAATGGCATCGGGTAAGTGTCCGTGAAATTGGCCAGAGCGGGCCTCGGGTGCGGTGAGGGGGGGAAACCGGCTACGCGCTGTCGGGATTCTTGACAGGGGGCAGCGGCGTTTACTTTTCACCAACCATCGTGTCGCGCAGGAATCCGCCGATCCGCAAAACTGGCACGGGGCGTGCAGTAGTATTGGCGTACCCAAGAGTTCTTCGAACGAGGCGGGGCCGATCCATATGGTCCTCAACCAAGTCTCCCGGTCCCGCCTCCCCGAAGACCTTTCCCGAAAATCGCCCGAAACCTAGCGCCGGCCTGCCCAGGGTTCGTCCGTGCGCGTCAGCTGCATGTCACCGCCGTAGGGGCGACACAGCCGGATCGCTTCGTCGGGAGAGCCGTGCATCCATTGCTCCCAGTCGCCCGGTGCAAGGATCACCGGCATCCGGTCGTGCACCGGCACCATCTGCGCGTTCGCATCGGTCATCACCATCGTATAGGCCTCGCCGAACTCGGCACTGTCACGCCAGAACCCGGCGATCGCCATCAGCTCGCTATCGGGAAGGGCAAACCAGGTGCGGGTCTTGCCGCCTTTAGGCCCTTCGGCCTCGGCAAAGTCGGAGACCGGGATCAGGCAGCGCCGCTTGCGGAAACTGGCGGACCAGAACGGGCTGGATAGCTTGTCCGTCCGCGCGTTGTTGACCGGCTTGGGTTTCAGCGGCTGGCCCTTCGCGCCCTTGCGAGCGAGCGGAAAGCCCCAGGTCATCTGCGTCAGTCGCCCTTCGGCCAGGACCATGCCGGGATAGCCGGGATAGACCAGTTCGGGCGCATTGCCGCCGGGTGCCGTCGCCAGGTCGCGCGCCACGGTATCGAAGAAATGCGCCACCTCGTCCTGCGATTTCGACATGCGATAGAGGTTGCACATTGTCGCTAGAGCCCTGCCTCGGAAGCGGGCACGGGCGCGGCGATCATGCCGCCTGCCATGGGCCAGAGAATGTCGCCGGTCACCACGCCCATGTTCAGCGGCAATTGCGCGGAGATGAAGGCCTGCACCGCGTTGGGCCAGTCTCCGCCATCGTGCTCGGTAACATAGATGCGCGAGGCGAGGTCGGGATCGTCCTGGTCCCAGGTCACCACTTCACAGGTGTTCGTCACCATTTCGGGCTGCCCGACCTGGCCGAATTCGTCGAAATGCACGCGGTAGTGCTTGCCCAGCGGGATGGAGGCGCCTTCGAACGGGCCGTTCAGCACGTAGGTGTCGAAGGCCGCATTCTCGCTGGGGGGCAGGGCCACGGTAAGAAAGGTGACGGAGGTGTCGTCGCCTTCGGACATCTCCTCCCCATCGAGGCAGAAGCTGGCGGTGGGAGACGCGATTACCGCGCGCGGGGCGACGATCTGCGCGCGCGCCATCGCCAGCAGGTCGCCTTCCAGCGGTTCTCTGCGGCTGGAGGGATAGATCGTCTCGGCCCGGATCGCGCCATCGGCTATCTCGTAGTCTGCCAGCGCCACCAGCGGGGCATCGTCCGTGCCGCCGGGCTGGCCGACGATGGTGGTGAGCCAAAGGCCCGGCTCGTCTCCCGGCATCGACACCGCACCGCGAAACACGCCGGCCAGCGCGCCTGGCACCATGCCGGCATACTGGCGCTGCGCCATGGCATTGGCGGCAAGCACTTCACCCATCACGCGGGCGGTTTCCTGCGCCGAATGTGCGCCTTCGATGCGCTCGGCCATCGTGTCGGACTGGTCATCCTGCGCCAGCACCGCCGTGGGCGCGGCAAGCAAAAGGCAGGCGGTCAAGAAAGGTCGGATCATCGGTACTCCAGCAGGCGGTCCTACGCCTCTAGCCATGGCTAGCTGAACGAAAACGGACCGCCCATGGCGGTCCGTTGGAGTGTTTCGGAAATGGGGGCGGGAAGGGATCAGCTCGCCTTGGCGACCTGCTTTTCATCCATAAGCTGCTGCAGCTCACCGGCTTCGAACATTTCCATCATGATGTCGCTGCCGCCCACGAATTCGCCCTTAACGTAGAGCTGGGGGATGGTGGGCCAGTCGGAATAGCTCTTGATGCCCTGGCGGATTTCCATGTCCTGCAGAACGTCGACGCTTTCGAAAGCGACATTGCAATGGTCGAGGATGGCCACCGCACGGTTGGAGAAACCGCACTGCGGGAAGAGCGGCGTGCCCTTCATGAAAAGGACTACGTCGTTGTCGCCGACAATCTTGGAAATGCGTTCGTTGGTATCGCTCATGTGTCCCACCGGAAATTAATTGCTAGGCGTCAGTTGGGAACGCTGGTGTGGAGTTGCAAGGCGTGAAGTTCGCCGCCCATGCGTTCACCCAGCGCGGCGAACACCAGTTTGTGCTGCTGCACGCGGTTCTTGCCCTCGAATTCCTTCGAGGTCACCCGCGCCAGCCAGTGGTCGTTATCGTCGGCCAGCGCCTGCATCTCGACGGTCGCATCGGGGATGGCGGCCTTGATGAGGGCTTCGATTTCAGCGGCGGGCATCGGCATTTGTCTAACCCCTGTACAGCCCTCAGGACTCGCTCATGAACTGGCGCTTGGCCTCGACGGCCTTTTCTTCCAGTATGGCGCGCACCTTGGCTTCGTCGACATCACAGCCGGCCTGCACCAGGTCGCCCAGCACCTTGCGGATCACGTCCTCGTCGCCCGCTTCCTCGAAATCGGCCTGCACCACGGCCTTCTTGTAGGCGTCGGTTTCCTCGGGCGTCAGCTTCATCAGCTCGGCTGCCCATTCGCCAACCAGGCGGTTGCGGCGGGCCGCGATCTTGAAGGCGGTCTCTTCATCCATCGCGAACTTTGCTTCTTCGGCGCGTTCGCGGTCCTTGAAATCGGTCATCACTTACCTTTCGGATTCGGTTTACCCCAAGATACCGCTCACCCTGAGCTTGTCGAAGGGTTGTTTTTCAATTTCGATAGCCTCGGCGCAAAACAATGCAATCCTTCGCCAAGTGCGGGGTGCCCGGAAAAGCAGATCAGGCCGCAACACCCGTTCCGCGCGCCAGCCAGGGCTTGTCTGCGGCCAGACGGTTTTCGTAACGGGAAATCGCGTCCTCGCGGGTGAGGGTAAGGCCCACTTCGTCGAGGCCTTCGACAAGGCAATGCTTGCGGAAGGGATCGATTTCAAAGGTAAAGCGATCCTGGAACGGCGTGGTCACGCTCTGCGCTTCCAGGTCGATGGTGATCGGATCGGTCTGCGCCACTTCCAGCAGGCGATCAACGGCCTCCTGCGGCAGGGCCACGGTGAGGATGCCGTTCTTGAAGGCGTTGCCGGCGAAAATGTCAGAGAAACTCGGCGCGACCACCGCGCGGATACCCATGTCGAGCAGCGCCCAGGCGGCATGTTCGCGGCTGGAGCCGCAGCCGAAATTGTCGCCCGCCACCAGGATCGGGGCGCCAGCAAACTGCGGCTGGTCGAACACGTTGTCCGGATTGTCCGCCCGCACGGCCTCGAACGCGCCCTGGCCCAGTCCTTCGCGGCTGACCGTCTTCAGCCAGTGCGCCGGGATGATGAGGTCGGTATCGATGTTCTTGCGGCCATAGGGGATCGCGCGGCCTTCAACCGTAGAGACCTTTGCCATCAGTCGGTTTCCGGCTTTTCGCCACTGGGAATGGGCGGCAGCTGCTGCGGTTCGTCAGCCATTTTCTTGCGGCGATTGGCATAGAGCAGCGCGGCGGCAATCGCGGCGGAACCGATGGCACCGGCGGCGATGGCGGCTTTCTTGGGGATCTTGTCGGTCATGTCGGTTCAAATGCTCCCGGGCGGCAAGGGTTGCAAGGTTCAGCGCAAGAATTCGCGCAATTTTGCCCACTGCCGTGCTTTCTCGGCAAAACCCATGGACGCATGGGCGGGGCTGGAGGAGGGCAGGGCAACCAGCGTCAGCGCGGAATCGGCCAGTTGCGGGCGGCCCGCCTTCTCCGATGCGCGGCCGTTGAAGGCGACCGCGACCAGATCGGGCAGCCGGGCAGCCAGCGCGGCCAGGTCGGTCGCCTCGATATCGCGCATGTCGGCATCGAGACTGCCCTTGCGCGTAGCCGACTGGACCGAATCCCACAGGCCCACCTTGTGCGCCAGCAGCGTTGCCAGCCGGTCCGGGTATTCGCGCGATACCAGCTCGGCATCGATCACGCCTTCCATCAACCGCCAGAACAGGTTGCGCGGGTGGGCGTAGTATTGCCCCGCCGCCAGCGAGCTTTCGCCCGGCAGGCTGCCGAGGATCAGCAGGCGCGTATCGGGGCGGACGGCCGGCGCGAAGGACTGCTTACGCAGGCTCACGCGTCAGTTCGCGCACGTCGGTCAGCCGCCCGGTGACGGCGGCAGCGGCGGCCATGGCGGGGGAGACCAGGTGCGTGCGTGCGCCGGGACCCTGGCGACCGACGAAGTTGCGGTTGCTGGTCGATGCGCTGCGTTCGCCAGCGGGCACCTTGTCGGGGTTCATGCCGAGGCAGGCCGAACAACCCGGCTCGCGCCACTCCAGCCCGGCGTCGATGAACACCTTGTCCAGCCCTTCTGCCTCGGCCTGCAATTTCACCAGGCCGGAGCCGGGCACCACGATGCCCCATTTGATGTTGGCGTGCTTCTTGCGTCCGCGCAGCACCTCGGCGGCGGCGCGCAGGTCTTCGATACGGCTGTTGGTGCAGCTGCCAATGAACACGTTCTGCACTTCCACTTCCGTCATCGGGGTGCCGGGGGCGAGATCCATGTATTCCAGGCTGGCACGGGCGGCTTCCTGCTTCGACGGATCGGCAAAGCTTGCCGGATCGGGCACTACGCCGCCAATGGGCACCACGTCTTCCGGGCTGGTGCCCCAGGTGACGGAGGGCTCGACCTCGGCAGCGTCGATCACCACGCTCTGGTCGAATACGGCATCGGGATCGCTGTAAAGCGTTTTCCAGTAGGCGACGGCTGCATCCCACTCGCCGTCCTTCGGCGCGAAGGGGCGGCCCTTGATGTAGTCGAAGGTCTTCTGGTCAGGCGCGATCAGGCCGCCGCGCGCGCCGCCCTCGATGCTCATGTTGCACACCGTCAGGCGGCCTTCGATGCTCATCTCCTCGAACACCTTGCCGCGGTATTCAATCACGTGCCCGGTGCCGCCGGCCGTGCCGATCACGCCGATGATGTGCATGATCAGGTCCTTGGGCGTCACGCCCGGTGCAAGGTCGCCCTCGACGCGGACTTCCATCGTTTTCGACGGGCGCAGCAGCAGCGTCTGCGTGGCCAGCACATGCTCTACCTCGCTGGTGCCGATGCCAAAGGCCCATGCGCCAAGGCCACCGTGGCAAGCGGTGTGGCTGTCGCCGCAGACGATGGTGGTGCCGGGCAGCGAGAAGCCCTGTTCCGGGCCGACCACGTGGACGATGCCTTGCTGGCTGGCGGTCGCATCGAAATAGCGCACGCCGAATTCGGGAGCGTTGCGCTCCAGCGCGGCCAGCTGGTCGCGGCTTTCCTTGTCGGCGATGGGAATGCGGTTGCCGTCTTCATCCACGCGCGCTGTGGTGGGCAGGTTGTGATCGGGCACGGCCAGCGTCAGTTCGGGATGGCGAACCTTGCGACCCTTCATGCGCAGCGCTTCGAACGCCTGCGGGCTGGTGACTTCGTGCACGAGGTGGCGGTCGATAAACACCAGGCAGGTGCCGTCGTCGCGCCGTTCGATCACGTGGGCGTCGAAAATCTTCTCGTAAAGGGTGCGTGGCTTGCTGGACATGGCGCGCCCATTAGCGTGCGAGAGCAGATACGCCAAGCGATACGCAAAAAGCCTGCGATGGTGTCTTGGAAACCGGGGCAAGGCACGCTAATTTACACATATGTCAGCTAAACCGTTTTCGATTCCCATTCGCATCCTGCCCGACGATATCGATTTCATGGGCCACGTGAACAATTCGCGCTACCTCAACTGGGTGCAGGACGTGGTGCTGCAACACTGGCAGAAACTCGCCCCGGCAGAGGAAGTGGCGAGCAAGGCCTGGGTCGCGCTGAAGCACGAGATCACCTATCGCCGCCCGGCCTTCCTGGATGACGAGGTGATTGCCGAGACCGTGCTGGAAAAGATCGCCGGCGCGCGCAGTTTCTACAACACGGTGATTCGCCGCGGGGAAGAGGTGCTGGCCGAAGTGCAGAGCATGTGGTGCTGCATCGACAGCGAAACCCTGCGCCCGGCACGCATCGACCGCGAAGTGGCCGAACGCTGTTTCGGCCTGCCCAGGAAGCAGACGCCGCACATTCCGGAATAAGCGCCTTTGCGGCAGCGCGGCGAAGCGCCTATATCGAGTTCATGGATATTGTTGCCCCCATCCTGATCGTGATCGCCACCATCGCCGCGATGGAATGGGTGGCGTGGGCCAGTCACAAGTACATCATGCACGGATGGGGCTGGGGCTGGCACCGCGACCATCACGAACCGCACGACAACACGCTTGAGAAGAACGACCTCTACGCCGTGGTTGGTGCGGCGATGAGCATTTCGATGTTTGCCATCGGCAGCCCGCTGGTGATGGGCGAGAACGCATGGTGGCCGGGCACGTGGATCGGTCTTGGCATCCTTGGCTACGGCATCATCTACACGCTGGTGCACGATGGCCTTGTTCACCAGCGGTATTTCAAATGGGTGCCCAAGCGCGGCTATGCCAAGCGGCTGGTGCAGGCGCACAAGCTGCACCATGCCACCATCGGCAAGGAAGGCGGAGTCAGTTTCGGCTTCGTCTGGGCGCGCGATCCGGCAAAGCTGAAAGCGGAACTGCGGCGCCAGCGCGAAGCGGGCATTGCCAAGGTGCGCGACAGCGCCGGAGCCTGACCCGATCCGTCAGTTCGACGGGCCCAGCAGTTTCTTCTTGGCCGTGTGTACGCCCAGCCAGACCAGCGCCACCACCGGCACCACCAGCAGCCCCAGCACCAGTTCCGCATCCAGCCCCGGCCACACGTGCGCGCTGCCTTTCAGCGCGTAGCCCAACAGGCCGATCAGGTAATAGCTCAGGGCTACCACAGACAGGCCTTCCACCAGCTGTTGCAGCCGTAACTGCATGCGGCTGCTGCGATCCATCGAGCGCAGCAGTTTGGCGTTCTGGTTCTCGATCCGCGTCTCGATCCGCGCGCGCAGCAGGCTGGTCAGGCGCCCGGCGCGCTCTGACAGCTGCCGTTCGCGCTCTGTCACGGAGGTGCAGGTTCGCAGCGCGGGCAGGAAGCGGCGCTGGGTGAAGGCGACCAGCGAAGCATAGCCCTCGATGGGCGTCACGCGCAGTTCCTCCAGCCGTTCGCGCACCAGCTGGCCATAGGCGCTGGTGGCGCTCATGCGATAGCCCATGGCCGTGGTGATGGCGGTAAGGTCGAGCGAGAGCGCGGAAAGCTCGCCCATCAGCACGTCGTCTGTCTCTTCCGCGCCGGCCACGCGGTTGGCCAGGTCGGTCAGGCGCTGTTCCGCCTCGTCCAGCTTGGGCCAGGCCTCCTGCGCCACCGGCAGGCCCAGCAGCGCCTTGTTGCGATAGTTGCCAAGGTCCTGCAGCCGCTGCACCAGCCGCGTAAAGTCGGCAAGGTTGAGCCCGTTGGCGGCCACCACGATGTGGCCAAAGCCATCGTCCTTCAGGCGGAAATCCGCCCACATGCGCGCCTTACCGGCCAGCAGGCAGGAAATCGTTTCGCTGGGGTCGAACTGCATTTCCGGCAACAGCGCCTCGGCAGCGGCGTCGTCCTGCACCAAGCGCAGGCTGGTGGCGCGCACCACGCGGCCGGGCAGTTGCTCCACCCAGGCCACGGCCTCGTCCAGCGCCTTCGTCTCGCCATCGGCGAACAGCGCGATGGAACTGCCTTCGCTATGCCGTTCCCAGGCGAAATGCACGCCGGGCACGACATAGCCGTAGCGGTGCGGCGGGCGCGGCAGCGAGGCGACGGCAGGACAGCGTTCGTCGAGAATCGCGGCCTCGGCATCGCGATCTTCCGGGTCGACGATCAGCACCCACTGCCGCACGTGGCCTGGCACCGAAAGCATCGGCCAGCGACGCAGGTGCATTTCCGATACCACCTGCCGGCGCAATTCGTGCTGCTGCATCGTCACCCTTCCATCCTTGCCCGTACAGTGCATGGCAAATGAAATGGCGTGCCTCAATCACCCTTGTAACCGGGGGCTATTCGGGCCTTGTCCAGATCCATGCGGCGACCAGCGCCATCGCGCTGATCGGCACGATCGCCACCGGATAGCCGACGAAGACCGCCGAGAGGAGCCCGGCCAGCGCCATGAAGGCAAGGGCGGCATACTTGCTCTTTCGCGCGATGCGGCGGTGTGCGCGCCAGTCGCGCAGGGCCGGGCCATAGGTGGGATGATCGAGCAGCCGCGTCTCCCAGGCGGGGTTGCCGCGCGCGAAACAGAACAGCGCGCCCAGCAGGAACACGAAGCCGGGCATCATCGGCATCACCATGCCGATCCAGCCAAGGATGAAAAGCACCACGCCCGCCGCCATCCATAGCGGGCGAGCCATGTCAGCCCTGCGCGATCCGCGCGGCGTGTTGCTGCACCAGCGCGATCATGTTGGGCACGCCTTGCGTGCGGTTGGAGGACAGCTGGTTCCTGAGGTCGAACGGGGCAAGGGCAGCGGTAATGTCCATCTCCGCTACCTCGCTCGCGGGCTTGTCCTGCACGGCAGAGATCACCAGCGCGACGATACCCTTGGTAATCGCGGCGTTGCTGTCAGCCAGGAAATGCAGCTTGTCCGCCTCGCCCGTGGGGTAGACCCATACCTGCGCCGAGCAGCCGCGCACGAGCGTTGCGTCGGTTTTCAAGGCGGCGGGCATCTCGTCCAGCTCCCGCCCCAGTTCGATCAGCAGGCGATAGCGTTCATCGCCTTCGAGGAATTCGTATTCCTCCTGGATGTCTTCGAGAGTGCGCATGGCATGCCATCTAGTGGCTGCGCGTCAGAGGTCCACCCCGTTTGCGATGGCTTCCAGCTTGCGGATGCGTTCCTTCAGGTCGGCGATCTCGATGCGGGCCATGCCTTCGCGCGATCCGCCTTCCGGTTCGCGCGGGGTGCGGTTCATGTCGAGCTCGCGGTTCTTGTAGGCCAGCCAGCTGTTCCAGCCCATCAGGGCCGAGGCGGTAAGCATTGCCAGTGCAAGCAGGCTGCTGGCAGCGATCAACAGGTCGATTTGCGTCATTTGGTCCTCCCTGCAGGCTCTCGACGATTACTCGTCGCGCAGTTTCTCGATTTCTTCTGCCGTCCGGCGGGCCGGATCCGTGGCGATACGTTCCAGCACTTTCACGCGTTCGCGCAGCTGTTCGACTTCCCGTTCCAGTTCGACTTCACGCTGGCTCTGGCCCTCGCGGTCGCCCTGGCGAAAGCCCGCCTCGTTGCGGTGGCGCACGAACTGGCCCACCGCGACGATGAGCACTATCAGGACAATGGCGCTCCACATGCTCATCATGCGGTCCACTCCCGCGCGGCGTGATCGTGACGAAGGCCTTCGATCTGGCGCGACAGGTCGGCGCCGGGATCGGTGACGATGCGTTCGAGCACACGCATGCGGTCTTCCAGGTGCTGGTAGGCGTGATTGCGCTGATCGCTCTTGCCACGCTGGGCTTCGGCAATGCGCGCCTTCAGTTCCAGCTTGCGTTCTGCGTGTGCGGTGACGCGGCGATGGATGGTCAGGACGAAGGTCAGGCCGACTCCCACCAGCGTCAGCACGAACATGAAGATCAGGAGAAGCTCAAAGTCCATCAGTTGGCGTCCTTCCTGTCGCCGCGCAGGCTCTCGATCTCGCGCGTCAGGTGATAACCGCTGTCGGTCACGATGCGTTCGACATTGGCGAGGCGATCCTTGAGCGAGCCGAGTTCGGCCTGCAGCGCGGCGTTTTCCTGCGTCAGCAGTTTCACGCGTTCTGCCGCCTGGTCGTTCTTGGGATAGACGGCCTTGCCCCAGCTGTTTTCCAGCGGATAGCCGTGCTTCACGCGGATCCAGGTGTTGGCGACCCAGCCGATGCCGATCACGGCCGACGGGATGGCGACCAGGGCGACGGGAATCTGCGAGATGTCCATCACACGTTCTCCTTCCTGCCGATTTCCAGCGGCACGCCGGTGTCGCGGGTGTTGCGGGCGGGCCTGTCGCGCAGCGCCTCGATTTCCTCGGCCACGGTGTAGCCCTTGTCGGTGACGATGCGTTCCAGCACCACCATGCGGTCCTCCATGCGTTCCATCACGTCGCGCAACTGCTGGTTCTGTTCACGCAGGCGCTTGTTCTCGCCGGTGTCGCTGCGTTCGATCACGTTCCCAGCGCCGTCATCCAGTGGATAGCCGTGCTTCACGCGCAGCCAGGTGTTGATGATCCAGGCACCCATTGAAAGGGCGACGATGGCGATCACGAATTCGGGGCTGCCAAAGTCCATCAGGCGTTCTCCTTCTTCGCGACATCCAGCGGCACGCCGCTGCCTTCGTCGACGCTGCGCTGGTCGCGCAAGGCCTCGATCTGGGTGGCGACGTCATAGCCCTTGTCCGTGACGATGCGTTCCAGCACCCGCACCCGGTCTTCCAGCGCCTGCACCTGGCTGGCGTATTGCGCGGCGCGTTCGGCGGTGTTCGCGGCGGTGGCGTCCACCTGCATTTCCGCCACCTTCTGCTTGTGCTTGGCCCAGATCGCGGTGATCGGGATCATGCAGCCAAAGATGATGGCGACGATCGGGATCAGTTCTGCTGGCACGGTGTGTCCCCCTGGTTGGTTGCTGCGCCCCTCAGCGCAGGTTCTCGATTTCCTGCGACAGGCGCGGGTTGGCAGAAACGTAGAAGGTTTCCACTTCGGCCAGGCGGCGGTCGATGTCCTTCATCCGGGCCCGGATTTCGCGCGCCGTGCGTTTCGGGCTCTGCCGCACGCCTTGCCAGTACTGCGTTTCCTCGGGCGAGGTGTAGAGGTGCGGCGGCTTCTTGCTCAGCAGGAAGCCGGCAAGGATATAGGCGAGGATCGGCCAGCCGAGCGAGATCGTCAGGATGATCATGCCAAGCCGGACCCACAGGGCGTTCACGCCGGTGTAGTCGGCAATGCCGGCACAGACGCCCAGCAGCTTGCCATTCACCTTGTCACGGTAAAGCGTCGTGCGGGGGGTATTCATGCCTTGTCTCCCTTCTTCTCGGCGAGCAGTTCCTCCAGCTCGCGCAGCGGTACGTTGTCGATGGCCTTGTCGTGCTGGATGCGGGCGGGCTCGAAGTCCGGATTGTCGGAGGCGACGAGGCGCTCGACCGTGTCCATGCGTTCGTCCAGCCGCTTGGCCAGCTGGTAGAGTTCCTCCAGCAGCGCCTCGTCATCGGTGGTGATCGTCGCGGCGGTCTTCCACTTGGTGATATAGTGAAGGACGATCCAAGGCAGGCCGATGAAAATGGCCGGAATGATGATCAGTTCTTCCACGTCTTATTCCCCTTCGTCCTTCTTGGCGCTGCTGCTCATGCCAAGCGCGCGCTTCATTTCCTCCAGTTCCTCGCTCACCTTGTCGCCGCCTTCGAGGGCAGCGAATTCGTCAGCGAGCGATGCCTTGTCCTGGCCGATGCCCAGGGCATCGGCGCGGCCTTCGGCGTAGTCGACCCGGCGTTCCAGCTGGTCGAAACGGGCGTGCGCCTCGTCCACCCGGTCGCTGGTCATCAGGCTGCGCAACTTCACGCGGTTCTCCGCGCTTTCGAGGCGGGCCGAGATCTGGCTCTGCCGGCTGCGGGCCTCGCGCAGGCGGTTCTGCAGCTTGGCAATGTCCTGCTCATAAGCGCGCAGCGCGTCGTCCAGCACGGCAATCTCCTGCGTCAGCTGGTCGCAGGTGTCGGCGGCCTTGCGCTTTTCGATCAGCGCGGCGCGGGCCAGGTCCTCGCGGTCCTTGCTCAGCGCCAGCTGGGCCTTCTCCGCCCAGTCGGCCTGCAGCCGCTCCAGCTTTACCGAGTGGCGATACATTTCCTTCTGGTCGGCAATCGTACGCGCGGCGCTCGCCCGGACTTCCACCAGCGTTTCCTCCATTTCGAGGATGATCATGCGGATCATCTTCGACGGGTCGTCTGCCTGGTCGAGAAGTTCGTTGAAGTTGGCGGCGATGATATCACGGGTACGAGAGAAAATGCCCATCAAGGGTCCTCCGATATTGAGCGAGTTGCCGGTTGGCGTCGGGCTGGTCCGGATGCGCTCGATCTCCTTGTCGAGTCGAGAGCCGATCCGGGTCGCCCCGTTCGCCAGCGGCGCCAAAGGGTTGCGGTTTTCGTTGGTCACGCCAGCTCTACCGTCGGCAAGCCTACCAGCATGGCGGGCGTATCAACAGCCGGCTGCATGCCCGAAAACACCGTGAAGGTGATCATCGCGGCAATGCTGACCAGGGCTGCCTGGCCCAATTGGCTGTTGAGGAAGCGGCGATTGAACATTGGTCTGTCTCCATGAACCCTTTCTGCCCCATTAATAGCAACAGGCGTGCCAAACCGCGGGATTGGCGGATTTCTGCGATTTTTGCGGTGGGTTGGAGACAAGTTGTTGGCGCCTATTGCCAAGACTTGGTAAAAAGCACTATGTCTTGGCGATGGAACGCGAAAACCAGTTCATCGGCCAGTCCGGCGCCTTTCTCGACGCGGTGGAACGGGCCAGCCGGGCTGCCCCAATGGCGCGCCCGGTTCTGGTAATCGGCGAACGCGGCACCGGCAAGGAGCTGATCGCCGAACGCCTGCACCGCCTGTCAGACCGCTGGGAAGAGCCGCTGGTCACCATGAACTGCGCCGCTCTGCCCGAAACGCTGATCGAGGCCGAACTGTTCGGCCACGAGCAGGGTGCCTTCACCGGCGCTACCAGAGCGCGCGAGGGGCGGTTCGAGGAAGCCGACCGGGGTACGCTATTTCTCGACGAACTGGGCACCTTGTCGATGGGCGCGCAGGAAAGGCTGCTGCGCGCGGTGGAATACGGCGAGGTGACGCGGATCGGTGCCAGTCGTCCCACGCGGGTGGACGTGCGTATCGTGGCGGCCACCAACGAAGACCTGCCGCGCCGAGCGGAAGAGGGTACCTTTCGCGCCGACCTGCTCGACCGGCTCAGCTTCGAAGTCATTACCCTGCCGCCGCTGCGCGTGCGCGAAGGCGATATTCCCGTCCTGGCCGACTATTTCGGTCGGCGCATGGCGGCAGAGCTGGGGTGGGAGGAATGGCCCGGTTTCGCCAGCCACGTGGCCGATGCGATGGAACAGCATCAGTGGCCCGGCAACGTGCGCGAACTGCGCAACGTGGTGGAGCGTGCGGTCTATCGTTGGGACAACTGGGACAATCCCATCGGCGAAGTGGTGTTCGATCCCTTCGATTCGCCGTGGAAACCGCTGGCCAGCCCTCCTGCCGAATCCGCTGCGACCACTGAGGTCGCTCCCGGCCAGCCGATGCAGCGGCCGCAGATCGACAAGGTGGACGACCTGCGCGCTGCGGTCGACGCGCATGAAAAGGCCATCGTCGAACACGCGCTGGGCGCCAATCGCTGGAACCAGCGGCAGACCGCCAAGGCGCTGGGCCTGACTTACGACCAGCTGCGCCACACCATGAAGAAGCACGATATCGGCCAGTCGAAGTGACTGTCTGTCCGGGCATTAAGGCTGGCTTAGGAACTGCCCGTTAAGGACAACCCCTTAGCCGCCGGTAAGGCGGTTTCAGCCCTCTTCGGGCAGAAGCCGCTGCACCGGACCGCGTGGGAATAGAACAAGCCAAACCGGAACCGATGTCGCCAGCTGCCCCGAACACCACTCGCAAGTTGTCTCTCCGGCGCCCGACTTCGCGCCAGGGCAAACGGGCGATCGGCATCAGTGCGATGGCATTCTTCGCCGCCATCGCCGTGGTCGGCTGGTTCGGGCTATCGGGTATCGACGTCGAAGACGAAGAGCCCACCCGCACGCGGCAACTGATCTTCGCCGGTGGTTCGCCGCGCCTGGCCGTGGTGGAGGAAACGCCCTCTGGCGGAGACGCGACTGGTGCGAACGAAGAGGAAGACTACGTGATCGGCAGCTTCGGCGAGCCGGTGGACGAATTCTACGCCGACGAAGACCTGGATTCAGGCGGGGGCGGCTGGGGCGATGCTGCGATCAATCGCATGTCGGACTTCGGTTCCGGCTCCTCGGCCAGCGTTTCCATGCGCGGGCGCAACTGATCCGAAGCCGCTGCCGGTTCGCGCAGCATCCGTTGCTTTCGCATATTGCTTTTCCCTGTATTGCTTTCTCGGGCGGCTGCGCCTACATAGCCGCCATCCCGACATTGTCGTGACACTGTAGGGGCTGGCGCCGCAAGGGGCCGGCACCCAGCCGCTTTGTCCGCAATGTCGTGCAGTTGATGGAGACCCAGTGGCCGATATTGCGCGCCTGACCGAAGTGATCGAACCCGAAGCGAAAGCGCTGGGTTTCGAACTCGTGCGCGTGAAGCTGACGGGTTCGGGTGACGAGCGCACCTTGCAGATCATGGCTGAAGATCCCGCCACCGGCCAGCTGGTGGTGGAGCAGTGCATGGACCTATCGCGCCGTATTTCCGACCGCATCGATGCGATCGAGGAACAGGGCGAGGAACTGGTTGAAGGGGCCTACAACCTCGAAGTCAGCAGCCCCGGCATCGACCGCCCGCTGACCCGGCCCAAGGATTATGCCAACTGGGCCGGGCACGAAGCCAAGATTGCGCTCGCCGAGAAGATCGACGGCCATCGCAACCTCAGGGGCGAACTGGTCGGCATCGAAGGCGACGTGGTCACGATAGAGGATAACAAGGCAGGGCGCATTGCCGTGCCACTCGAAAAGATACACTCGGCACAGCTGGTCTTTACCGACAAGCTGATGGCCGCAACCCAGCCGCTCGACATGAGCGGCGTCGAAGACATCGAAGAACTCGAACAGGAAGAAGAGGCTAACAACTGATGGCCAGCCCAATGTCTGCCAACAAGGCTGAACTGCTTGCGATCGCCAACGCCGTCGCGTCGGAGAAGATGATCGACAAGTCGATCGTGATCGAAGCGCTGGAAGAAGCGATCCAGAAGGCCGCGCGTGCGCGTTTCGGCCAGGAAAACGACATCCGCGCCAAGCTGGACCCGCAGACCGGCGACCTGCGCCTGTGGCGCGTGGTCGAGGTGGTCGAGGAAGTCGAGGACTACTTCAAGCAGGTCGACCTGGAACAGGCCCAGAAGCTGGAGCCGGGCTCTGCCGTGGGCGACTTCATCGTCGACCCGCTGCCGGCCATGGACGACCTTGGCCGCATCGACGCGCAGAGCGCCAAGCAGGTGATCTTCCAGAAGGTCCGCGATGCCGAGCGTGAGCGCCAGTACGAAGAGTTCAAGGACCGTGCCGGCGAAGTCATCACCGGGGTCATCAAGTCGGTCGAATTCGGCCACGTGATCGTCAACCTCGGTCGTGCCGAAGGGGTGATCCGCCGCGACCAGCAGATCCCGCGCGAAGCCGCCCGCGTGGGCGAGCGCGTGCGTGCCCTCATCATGAAGGTGGAGCGCAACAACCGCGGGCCGCAGATATTCCTGTCGCGTGCGCACCCCGATTTCATGCGCAAGCTGTTCGCGCAGGAAGTGCCGGAAATCTACGATGGCATCATCGAGATCAAGGCAGCCGCTCGCGATCCGGGCAGCCGCGCCAAGATCGGCGTGATCAGCCACGATTCCAGCATCGACCCGGTCGGCGCCTGTGTCGGCATGAAGGGCAGCCGCGTGCAGGCGGTGGTGCAGGAACTGCAGGGCGAGAAGATCGACATCATCCCGTGGTCGGAAGACACCGCCACTTTCGTGGTGAACGCCCTCCAGCCGGCCACCGTTTCGCGCGTGGTGCTGGACGAGGACGAAGGCCGCATCGAGGTTGTCGTGCCGGACGACCAGCTGTCGCTGGCCATCGGTCGCCGCGGCCAGAATGTGCGCCTTGCCAGTCAGCTGACCGACAGCCAGATCGACATCATGACCGAGGAAGAAGCCTCGGAGAAGCGCAGCAAGGAATTCGCCGCGCGCTCCAAGATGTTCGAGGAAGAGCTGGACGTCGACGAGACCCTGTCGCAGCTGCTGGTGGCCGAAGGCTTCGCCGAGCTGGAGGAAGTCGCCTACGTGCAGCTGGAAGAGCTCGCCACCATCGAGGGCTTCGACGAGGAACTGGCCGAGGAACTGCAGAGCCGTGCGCAGGAAGCGCTGGAGCGGCAGGAAGCGGCTTATCGCGAAATGCGCCGCGAACTGGGCGTGGACGATGCCCTGGCCGAAATCCCGCACCTGACCGAAGAAATGCTGGTGGTGCTGGGCAAGGCCGGGATCAAGGATCTCGATGACCTGGCCGATCTCGCCACCGACGAACTGATCGCCAAGAAGCGTGAGGCTCCCCGTCGCCGCAACAACGCCGATGGCCCGCCGGTGCGTCGCCCGCAGCGCGAGCAGGACAAGGGCGGTGTGCTGGGTGCCTTCGGCCTGACTGAAGAGCAGGGCAACGAGATCATCATGGCCGCCCGCGCCCACTGGTTCGAAGATGAAGACGACGCATCCGCGTCGGTGGACGAGGAAGAGGCCGCTCCGGCAGCCGACGCTTCGGACGTAGCAGAGGAGGCCGCCGATGCGGAATCCTCGCAATGACACATTAGGTTCGCCTAAAAACGATGCCGGCGCTTCCCCTGAAAAGGGGAGCGAGCGTCGCTGCGTGCTGACGGGCAAGACCTCGGCACGCGACGATCTCGTGCGCCTGGCGGTCTCTCCCGAAGGCCACGTGCTGCCCGATGCCCTGGCCAAGGCGCCGGGGCGCGGCGCGTGGATCGGCGTGTTGAAGGCCGAACTGGCCGAGGCCATCGCAAGTGGCAAGCTGAAGGGCGTCTTGTCGCGCGCCTTCAAGACCGGGGACCTGAACGTGCCCGAAGACTTGCCTACAAGGACAGAGGCGGCCTTGAAAAAGGCCGTGCTGGAACGACTGGGCCTCGAAATGCGCAGCGGACGCCTTATCTTGGGGTCCGATCGCATTGCCAACGAAGCGCGGATGGGAGCGGTGGCCGCTCTCTACCACGCTGCCGATGCGAAAGAGGACGGGTGCCGCAAGCTGGATCAGGCCTGGCGCGTCGGCCTCGACGAGGAAGGCTCCGGCCTGCAGGGCGAACGCCTGCCACTGGACCGCGAGGCCCTGTCTGTGGCATTGGGCCGCGAGAATGTCGTCCACCTGGCGCTTGCCGATGCGAAATCGGCGCAGCGGGTCGCCATTCCGCTGGGGCGCTTGCAGACCTTTCTGGGGGCCGCACACGCGGCGGCTGAACCGTAGACACGCCGGGTGGCGGAACGAAGCTGCCCGGCAGGGCGGCGTGACTGATTGATTTTGAAGGACTGAAACGAGCACATGAGCGAAGAGAACGAAACCCCGAAGCGCACCCGCAAACCGCTTGGACTGAAGCGGGCAGTGGATGCCGGGGAAGTCAAGCAGACCTTCAGCCACGGTCGCACCAACAAGGTGGCGGTCGAGGTGAAGCGTCGTCGCAAGCTCGTGAAGCCGGGTGAAGAGCCCGCGCCAACCCCGGCGCCTGCGCCCGAGCCTGCTCCCGAACCCGTGGCCGAGAAGCCCGCGCCCAAGAAGGCTGCGCCGAAGAAGGCCGCCCCTGCCGGCGAGACCCCGCAGGAACGCGTCGCCCGCCTGCAGCGCGAGGCCGAGGAAGAGCGCCTGCGCCTGGCCGAGGAAGCGCGCAAGCGCGAGGAAGAGCAGGCCCGCAAGGCTGCCGAGGACGAGAAGAAGCGCGCCGCCGAGAAGAAGAAGGCCGAGGAAGAGGCCGAGAAGCAGCGCAAGGCCGAAGAGGAAGCGGCTGCCAAGGCTGCTGCCGAAGCCCCCGCCGAAGAGCCTGCCGCTGCCGAACCGGGTGCCAAGGCGCCCGCCGCGCGCAAGTTCACCCCGGTTGCGCGGCCCGAACCCAAGCGCCCGGAAAAGAAGAAGGATGACAAGAAGGCCAGCGGTCGCACGGAACGTAGCGGCGGCGGTGGCGGCGACAAGCGCCGCTCCGGCAAGCTGACCGTAAACCGCGCGCTGAACGAGGACGAGGGCCGTCGCGCCCGCAGCCTCGCCGCACTGAAGCGTGCGCGCGAGAAGGAACGCCGCGCGCAGGGCGGCGGCTCCAACCAGCCACGCGAGAAGCAGGTGCGCGACGTGGTGGTGCCCGAAGTCATCACCGTGGCCGAACTGGCCAAACGCATGGGCGAGAAGGGCGCCGACCTGGTGAAGGAGCTGTTCAACCTCGACATGATGGTGACCGTCAACCAGACGATCGACCAGGATACGGCAGAGCTGCTGGTCGAACAGTTCGGCCACAACATCCAGAAGGTCTCCGAAAGCGATGTCGACATTTCCACCGAGGAAGATGTCGATCCGGAAGAGACGTTGAAGCCGCGGCCGCCGGTCGTGGCCGTGATGGGCCATGTCGACCACGGCAAGACCAGCCTGCTGGATGCGCTGCGCAAGACCAACGTGACGCGCGGCGAAGCCGGCGGCATCACCCAGCACATCGGTGCCTACCAGGTGAAGACCAAGGACGGATCGAAGATTACCTTCCTCGATACGCCGGGCCACGCCGCGTTCAGCGAAATGCGTGCGCGCGGTGCCAATGTCACCGACATCGTGGTGCTGGTGGTGGCTGCCGACGACGGCATCATGCCGCAGACGATCGAGGCCATCAATCACGCCAAGGCGGCGAACGTGCCGCTGATCGTGGCGATCAACAAGTGCGACAAGCCGGAAGCCGATCCAAACCAGATCCGCACCCGTCTGCTGGAACACGAAGTGATCGTGGAAGAGATGTCGGGCGACGTGCTGGACGCGGAAGTTTCCGCCAAGACCGGCGCAGGCCTTGATGACCTGATCGAGAAGATCAACCTGCAGGCCGAACTGATGGAGCTGAAGGCCAATCCCGATCGCGATGCCGAGGCAACCGTGGTGGAAGCACAGCTGGACAAGGGCCGCGGCCCGGTGGCCACCGTGCTGATCAATCGCGGCACGCTGAAGCGCGGCGACACCTTCGTGGTGGGTACCGAAAGCGGCAAGGTCCGTGCGCTGATCAACGACCAGGGCAAGCAGGTGAAGGAGGCCGGCCCGTCCGTGCCCGTAGAGGTGCTGGGCCTGTCCGGCGTGCCTGCGGCAGGCGACCAGCTGACCGTGGTGGAAAACGAGCAGCGCGCCCGCGAGGTTTCCGAATACCGCAAGCAGCGCGAGACGGAAAAGCGCACCGCGCTGGCGCCGACCAGCTTCGATACCATGTTCAACAAGTCGAACGTGATCGAATGGCCGGTGGTGGTGAAGGCCGACGTGCAGGGTTCTGTCGAGGCGATCACCTCGGCGCTGCACAACCTGTCGAACGACGACATCAAGGTGCGCGTGCTGCACGCCGGTGTGGGCGCGATTACCGAGACCGACGTGACGCTGGCGGCAGGGTCGAAGGCGCCGATCATCGGCTTCAACGTGCGCCCGAACGCCAAGGCGCGCGAACTGGTGAAGCGCGACGGCGTGCGGATGATGTATCACGACGTGATCTATCACCTCACCGACGAGATCACCAAGGAACTGCTGGGCGAGCTTGGCCCGCTCAAGGTGGAAAACGTCATCGGTCGCGCCGAAGTCAAGCAGGTGTTCCCTGCCGGTAAGCGCGACAAGGCCGCCGGCCTGCTGGTGGAAGAAGGCGTCATCAAGAAGGGCGTGCACGCGCGCCTTACCCGCGACGACGTTATCGTTTCGGCCACCAAGATCGCCAGCCTGCGGCGCTTCAAGGACGACGTGGACGAAGTCCGCGCTGGCCTGGAATGCGGCGTGGTGCTGGAGGACACCAACGATATCCAGCCGGGCGACCAGCTGGAGGTGTTCGAGGTGAAGGAAGAAGAGCGCACGCTTTAAAGGTCATTGCCATGTCGGTGCCGACCGGGGGCCGGTCGGCCCGGCGTGCGGGCGCGCCATGGATTCCGGCCTGCGCCGGAATGACGGAGTATCCTTGTGGCAAACGAATTACCCCCGGTACTGCAATGGCCCTCTGCCAGGCACCTTGGGGCCACCATCCTCGGTTATGACGAGGAAACGCACACCGTTGAGATGGCCTTCACCCCGCCGCCCGAGTTCGCCACCATGCGCGGGCAGGTGCAGGGCGGGCTGCTGGCCGGGCCGCTGGACGAGGCTTTCGGCGCGGCGGTGTTCCTTGCCAGTGGCGGGAAGCTGCAACTGACGCTGGATATCAACCTGTCGCTGCTGCGGCCGGTGTCGATGAACCCGATCACGGTAAAGGCGCGGGCGGTGAAATCGGGCAAGTGCATCACCTTTGTCGAAGGCGAACTGTTCGACCACGAAGGCAAGCTGTGCGCGCGCGCCACGGCCACCTCGATGACCACCGACTGGCCGGGGCAGAGCAAGGTAGAAGGAGACGGCTGATGGCCCGCCATTCCAGACCCGAAGACCAGTCCGTCCGCCTGCTCAAGGTGGGCGAGCGCGTGCGGCATATCCTGTCCGAGCTGCTGGCGCGCGGCGAGGCGCACGACGACGTCCTGCGCGCGCACAACATCGCCGTTACCGAAGTGCGCATGTCGCCCGACCTGCGTAACGCCAAGGTCTACGTGAAGCCGCTGCTGGGCGAGGACGAGGATGTGGTGGTCAAGGCGCTGAAGACCAACACCGCGTTCTTCCAGCGCGAGGTGGCCCAGCGCCTGGGCCTGAAATTCGCGCCCAAGCTGCAATTCCGCGCCGACGAGAGCTTCGACGAGGCGAGCCGGATCGAGAGCCTGCTGGACGACCCGCGCGTGCGGCGCGATCTCGACGAAGAGTAATCACCGGACCTGGCGGCCTGCCCGCTTGTCGGAAGGACGCTTTTGGCCTTAGCCATGGCGCCATGGCCAAGCTCTATTTCTACTACGCCAGCATGAATGCGGGCAAATCCACCACCCTGCTGCAAGCCGACTTCAATTATCGCGAGCGCGGCATGAACACGATGCTGTGGACCGCCGCGATCGATAACCGTGCGCAACGGCCCATCGCCAGCCGCATCGGCCTGGCTGCCGATGCGCGCCGTTTCACGCCGGGTACGGACCTGTGGCGCGAGGTGATCGCGCAGCATCACGAGAGCCCGCTGGCCTGCGTACTGATCGACGAGGCGCAGTTCCTTACCGCCATGCAGGTGTGGCAATGCGCCCGCATTGCCGACGAGGGCGGCATTCCGGTGCTGTGCTATGGCCTGCGCACCGATTTTCGCGGCGACCTGTTCCCCGGCTCTGCCGTGCTGCTGGGCATTGCCGACGCGCTGGAGGAACTGAAGGCCGTGTGCCACTGCGGGCGCAAGGCGACGATGAACCTGCGCGTCTCCGCAAGCGGCGAAGCCGTGGGCGAGGGCGCGCAGACCGAGATCGGCGGCAACGAACGCTACACCGCCCTGTGCCGCAAGCACTTTGCCGAGGCGCTGGGGATGTATCGGTAGGGCCTAGAAGACCCCCATCTCCAGCCCCGCGGCCAGCGTGGCACCCAGTTCGCGCGCACTCTCCAGATCGCGCTCCTCGATCACCTTCTCGGCCAGGATTTCCTCTTTCGTCTGTGCAGCCACGTTGACGATGGGCGTATCCGCCACGCGCTTCAGTCGCCAGCCGGTGCAGATGCGTTCCAGTTGCCGCCTGGCATTCTCGCCATCGGACCCGGCGCACACGATCGCGGCGTAGGGGCGGCCTTCGATCTGGCCGAGCACCTCGTAATAGGTACGGTCGAACATGGCCTTCATCACCCCGGCGATGGCGGCGAGGTTTTCCGGGCAGGCGAACAGGTAGCCGTCGGCTGACAGCAGGTCTTCCGCCTGCGTCTCCTCTGCCTTCAGGAAGCGCACCGCCACATCGCCAGCCTCGCGGGCAGCATCGCGCGCGGCCTCGGCCAGCTGGCGGCTGCCGCCGGTGCGCGAATACCAGACTATCGCCAGGCTCTTGCTCATCCCGCCAGCGGTTCGATGGTCACCATTGCGCCCGGGCCCAGCGGCAGGTCCAGCACCACCCAGCCCACGGTCAGCGCCATACCCACGACAAGGATGCCCAGCGCATAGGGCATCATCGTGGCGGTCAGGCTGCCGATGCCAAAGCCCTTGTGCCAGCGCTGGCAGAACACCAGCACCAGCGGGAAATAGGGCATCAGCGGGGTGATGATGTTGGTGGCGCTATCGCCCACGCGGTAGGCTGCCGTGGTCATCTCGGGCGAGAGGCCCAGCAGCATCAGCATGGGCACCATCACCGGGCCCAGCACGGCCCACTTGGCGCTGGCAGAGCCGATCAGCAGGTTCAGCATGGCGCCGAAGCCAAGGATGCCCAGCAGCATGGCCCAGCTGGGCAAACCGCTGGCACGCAGCGCGTCGGCACCGTCCACCGCCAGCACCAGCCCCATGTTCGACCAGGCGAACATGGCCACGAAGTGCGCGGCGGCAAAGGCCAGCACCATGTAATAACCCATGTCCTTCATTGCCTCTGCCATCATGGTGACGAGGTCCTGCTGGCTCTTGATCGTGCCCGCGGCACGGCCATAGGCGAGGCCGGGCAGCAGGAAGACCAGCAGGAAGAACGGCAGCAGGCTGCGATAGAACGGCGTCAGGCGGCCTTCGGGCGGGGCATCGGGATCGACCAGCGGCGCACCCGGCATCAGCACCAGCACGGCCCACAGCGCCACCAGGGCCAGCACCACCAGTCCGGCATTGCGCAGGCCGCGCTTCTGTTCCGGCGTTGTCTCGGTCTGGTGTTCGCGCGTCTCGTCGCCCGCTGCGGCGGGGCCGTCGACAACGTACGGCGACAGGCGCGGCTCGACGATCCTGTCGGTCACGTACCAGATCACCGGCAGGTAAAATACGGTCATGGCGGCAATGAAGTACCAGTTGCCCGCGATATTGGCGGTCCAGTCGGCGAACACGGTCTGCACGCTGGCCTCGGTGATGCCCAGCAGCAGCGCGTCGAGCTGGCCCGGCGTGAGGTTGGCGGAAAAGCCGCCCGAGACACCCGCGAAGCTGGCCGCGATGCCCACCAGCGGGTGGCGCCCGGCGGCGTGGTAGACGATGCCCGCCAGCGGGATCATCACCACGAAGGCAGCGTCAGCCGCATGGTTGCCCAGCATGGAGACCAGCGCGACGGCGGGGGTGAGCCAGAATCTCGGCACCCTGGCCATGCTGGCGCGCATGGCGGTGGCGAACAGGCCCGATCGCTCTGCCACGCCCGCGCCCAGCATCACAGTCAGCACGTATCCCAGGGGCGGGAAATGGGTGAAGGTTTGCGGCATCTGGGTCAGCAGGCGGCGCACGTTTTCGCTCGACAGCAGGCTTTCCACCGCGATGATCCGATAGGTTCCGGTTGCGGGGTCGATCTCCACCGGGTGCGGCGCAGACCAGCCCGCCCATGCGGCGACGACCGAGATCGCCACCAGCGCGAGGATGAACCAGAGGAACAGGAACACCGGATCGGGCAGGCGGTTGCCGGTCCGCTCTACCCAGCCGAGGAAACCCGTCTGTGATGGTGTTGCTACTGTATCCGTCATCGAAATCCCCGCCTGACTGCGGGCAGACTGTCATGCACATGGCACCTGGTCCAGTGCCCATGCCTCTTTAACCGCGCGAACAGTGTCCCCATCTTGCGTAGCAATGACAGAGACCATCCTTCTGGCGCTGATCCTGATCCCGTGCCTGATTATCGCCATCGTTTTTCACGAAGTCGCCCATGGCTACGTCGCCATGCTGCTGGGCGATCCGACGGCCAAGGAACGCAGGCGCCTGTCGCTCAACCCGCTGCGCCATGTCGATCCGGTAGGCACGCTGCTGGTGCCGGGCGGCCTGGCGCTGGCGGGGCTGCCGGTGTTCGGCTGGGCCAAGCCGGTGCCGGTGATGAAGGCGCGGCTGAACAATCCGCGTTTCGGGATGATGGCGGTGGCGGCAGCCGGGCCGGGAATGAATTTCGCGCTGGCGCTGGTGGCGGCCGTGCTGCTGGGGCTGATGGCGCCGCTGGCAGGCCCGATAAACCCCGACCAACCCGGCGTGATGCTGATGGCGTTTACCTATTTCATCGGCATCAACGTGTTCCTGGCCATGTTCAACCTGCTGCCAATCCCGCCGTTCGACGGTTCGCACATCGTCGAAGGCCTGCTGCCGCCGTCCGCCGCACGCACCTATGACAAGCTGCGCCCGTTCGGCTTTCCGCTGCTGTTCACGCTGCTGCTGGTGGTGCCCTGGCTGTTCCCGCAGGCCAACATCATCGAGAACGTGGTGCTGCCGCCGGTGGAATGGGCGATGGACAAATACTTCGGCGTGGTGAACTGGATTGCCGGGCCTTAGGCCACGGCATGCTCCTCCGGCGCGAACACCTTCAGCGCTTCTGCATGGCTTTGCGCATAGGCCTTGCCGATGATCGAGGCGTAGCTGGGCACGCTTTCCAGGCCGTTGCGCATGCAGGTGAGGAAGCCGTCGACGATCTGCGCCTGCGCCGCCTCGTCGGGCACGGCCTCTTCCACGCGCGCGGCAAAGCCCTGCACGACCTCGTCCGATGAGGGGCGGGCGTTGCGGGCCGCTTCGCCGGGTAGTCGATGAACAGCGTCGAGAATGCCCAGATGGCCCAGCAGGCCGGCGCCGGGGAAGGGTGCCTGCGCGGCAAAGTCGTGCGCGAAAACGGGGGCCTCGGTGCTTTCGGCCAGCCGTTCCAGCTCTGCCGCGTGATCGAAGGCGTAATACCAGTACGGCGTGCCCTTGCCGGGCATCGGCTCGGTCATGTGGATGAAGCCGCGATGCATCACGTCGTAGAATAGCTGGAAGGCATCTGCATAGACGTGGTGCTGCAACTGGGCGAACAGGCTGGCAAAGGCAGCGCCGGGTTCACGCAAGACAAGGTGCCATTCCACCGTGTCGATACCGGCCACTTGCATGGCCTCGGCGATCGCTGCCAGCGGGCGGTCGTCGTACAGCGCGCCTTCCAGGTCTTCGGAGGAGAACAGCAGCGTGTCGCAATCGGCGGCGCGCGCCTGCCGTGCCATGTCCACCAGAGGATCGGGCGAGCCTGTCAGCACCTGCCAGCAGGCATGGTGGTGCGCGGGATAGCCCTCTTGCGGCTGGTACCACACGCCGCGGGCGGCAAGCTGGGCGTGGTTATCGTTCAGCACGTGCTGCAGGTAGGTGGAGCCCGTCTTGTGCAGGCCGGGGTGGAGGATCAGCTTCATGGGCGAGGGGTCTAGCCGCGCATGGTGAATACGCTCGTGCACGGCGCCTGCGTAAAAACCCCTGGCCGCAGCTTGCTTTACGGGCGGCAAAGGCAGGGCTAGGGCCCGGCCATGCCTGACGCTCCCAAGACCAATGGCTGGATCATCCTCGACAAGCCGCGCGGGCTGGGCTCCACGCAGGCCGTGGGCGCGGTGAAGCGTAACCTGCGCGAGGCCGGCTACGGCAAGGTGAAGGTGGGCCACGGCGGCACGCTCGATCCGCTGGCCGAAGGCGTGCTGCCGATTGCCTTGGGCGAGGCGACCAAGCTTTCGGGCCGCATGCTGGATAGCGACAAGACCTACGAGTTCACGATCCAGTTCGGGGAGGAGACCGATACGCTGGACAGCGAGGGCGAGGTCGTGGCCACCAGCGACCACCGCCCGCCGCGCGCGGCGGTAGCGGCAATCTGCGAACACTTCACCGGCGAAATCGACCAGGTGCCGCCAAGGTATTCGGCGCTGAAGGTGGACGGCCGGCGCGCCTACGACCTTGCCCGCAAGGGGGAGGACGTGGAACTGAAGACGCGGCGGGTGACGATCCATTCGCTCGAAATGCTTGGCGGCAACGAAGATGATCGTATCGAATCCGCCTTCGCCACCACCCTTGGCCGCCCCGATCCCTATGACCCGCAGGCGCCGCTGGAACTGGCCGACAGCGTCACCCTTGTCGCCACCGTCAGCAAGGGCACCTATATCCGCAGCCTGGCGCGCGATATTGCCCATGCCCTTGGAACTGTCGGCCATGTTACCTATCTCAGGCGGACAAAGGCTGGCCCGTTCAGCGAAATTCAGGCGATTTCGCTGGACAAACTGAACGAAATCGGTAAGGGCGCGCCACTTCAAGACCACCTCCTGCCGCTGGAGGCGGGGCTGGACGGTATCCCGGCCCTCGCTCTCGATCCGGATAGTGCGCAGGCGGCCCGCCAGGGCCGGGTCGTATCCGGATTGCCCCAACCCGACGGGCTCTACTTTGCCAAGCTGGAGGATACTCCGGTGGCACTGGTGGAACTTGCCGGGGGCACGATGAAGGTCGTGCGGGGGTTCAACTGCTAGAAGATGCCGCGAAAGGTATGAGTACTATGTCGGTTACCGCCGAAAAGAAGACCGAGATCATCAAGGACAACGCCACCAACAAGGGTGACACCGGTTCGCCGGAAGTCCAGGTCGCCATCCTGACCGAGCGCATTCGCAACTTGACCGAGCACTTCAAGGACCACCACAAGGATAACCATTCGCGTCGTGGCCTGCTGAAGATGGTCAACAAGCGTCGTAGCCTTCTGGCCTATCTGAAGAAGAAGGACCTCGATCGCTACAACGCGCTGATCCAGAAGCTGGGTCTTCGTAAGTAAGAGTTTCTCGAAAGGGCGGCTCCCAGGGTCGCCCTTTCGCTTATCTGCGATCCGTAATACTTACGGCGTATTGGAATTGGCATCCTTCACAATCCGGTGAAGGGGCCTGGGGGCACACAAGGCCCCACACCGGACCGGGACGGTTCACCCGGAAACTGTAGGCCCCGTGCGGCAATATGGCCGGGCGGGTTCAGAAGGATAATCAATGTTCGACACGAAAACCGTATCGCTGGAGTGGGGCGGAAAGACCCTCACTCTGGAAACCGGCCGCGTTGCCCGTCAGGCCGACGGCGCTGTGCTGGCCACCTATGGCGAAACCGTGGTGCTGTGCGCCGTGACCGCCGCCAAGAGCGTGAAGGAAGGGCAGGACTTCTTCCCCCTGACCGTTCACTACCAGGAAAAGTTTTCCGCCGCGGGCCGTATCCCGGGCGGCTTCTTCAAGCGCGAAGGCCGCGCCACGGAGAAGGAAACGCTGACCTCCCGCCTGATCGACCGCCCCGTGCGGCCGCTCTTCCCGGAAGGCTTCTACAACGAAATCAACGTGATCTGCCAGGTCCTGTCGTATGACGGCGAGACCGAGCCCGATATCGTCGCGATGATCGCCGCCTCTGCCGCGCTGACCATTTCCGGCGTGCCCTTCATGGGGCCGATCGGTGCCGCGCGCGTCGGCTATCGCAACGGCGAATACGAACTGAACCCGTCGCTGCAGACGGCGCTGGACGAAGAAGGTCGCCTCGACCTGGTCGTCGCCGCCACGCAGGACGCGGTGATGATGGTGGAATCCGAAGCCAAGGAACTGACCGAAGAGGAAATGCTCGGCGCCGTCATGTTCGCGCACGAGGAAAGCCGCAAGGTCATCGGCGCGATCATCGATCTGGCCGAACAGGCCGCCAAGGATCCGTGGGAACTCGCCTCGAGCGACGACAATTCCGAGATGAAGGAATATATCCGCGGGATGATCGGCGACGATATCGCCGCTGCCTACAAGCTGACCGACAAGTCGGCCCGCTCGGATGCCCTGAACGCTGCGCGTGATCGCGTGAAGGAGCACTATTCCGGCGACGAATTCGACGGCCAGCAGCTGATGACCGCCATCAAGCTGACCAAGAAGCTGGAAGCGGAAATCGTGCGCGGTGCCATCCTGAAGGACGGCCAGCGTATCGACGGCCGCAAGCTGGACGAGGTTCGCCCGATCGAGGCGATCGTCGGCCTGCTGCCGCGCACCCACGGTTCCTCGCTGTTCACGCGCGGTGAAACGCAGGCAATCTGCACCACCACGCTGGGCACCAAGGATGCCGAACAGATGATCGACGGGCTGGAAGGCCTTTCGTACAACCACTTCATGCTGCACTACAACTTCCCGCCCTACTCGGTCGGCGAAGTGGGCCGCTTCGGCTTCACCGGTCGGCGCGAGACGGGCCACGGCAAGCTGGCCTGGCGCGCGCTGCACCCGGTGCTGCCCAAGCATGAAGACTTCCCCTACACCATCCGCGTGCTGTCCGACATTACCGAGTCCAACGGCTCGAGCTCGATGGCGACCGTTTGCGGCGGCTGCCTGTCGATGATGGACGCCGGTGTTCCGATCGAACGCCCGGTTTCCGGCATCGCTATGGGCCTGATCCTGGAAGGTGACGAGTTCGCCGTGCTGTCCGACATCCTGGGTGACGAAGATCACCTGGGCGACATGGACTTCAAGGTGGCCGGTTCGGAGAAGGGTATCACCTCGCTCCAGATGGACATCAAGGTGGCCGGCATCACCAAGGAAATCATGGCGCAGGCGCTGGAGCAGGCCAAGGGTGGCCGTGCCCACATCCTGTCCAAGATGAACGAGGCGCTGTCGGGTTCGCGTGGCGAGGTTTCCAAGCACGCCCCGCGTATCGAGACGATGCAGATCGACAAGTCGAAGATCCGCGACGTCATCGGCACGGGCGGCAAGGTGATCCGCGAGATCGTTGCCGAAACCGGCGCCAAGGTCGACATCGACGACGAAGGCACGATCAAGATCTCCTCCTCCAATGCCGACGAGATCGCGGCCGCCAAGGCGTGGATCGAAGGCATCGTGGAAGAAGCCGAAGTGGGCAAGATCTACACCGGCAAGGTCGTGAACATCGTCGACTTCGGTGCCTTCGTGAACTTCATGGGTGGCAAGGACGGCCTCGTCCACGTGTCCGAAATGAAGAACGAACGCGTCGAGAAGCCGACCGACGTCGTGTCCGAAGGACAGGAAGTGAAGGTCAAGGTCCTCGAGATCGACAACCGCGGCAAGGTCCGCCTGTCGATGCGCGTGGTCGACCAAGAAACCGGCGAAGAGCTGGAAGACACCCGCCCTCCGCGCGAGCCGCGCGGTGACAAGGGTGGCCGTGGCGGCGATCGTCGTGGTCCCCGTGGTGGCGGTCGCGGTGGCCGTGGCGGCGACCGTGGCGGTCGCGGCGGCAACAAGGGCGGCGACAACGGCGGTGGCGACGACCACATGCCCGCCTTCCTGAAGGACGACTAAGCCAGCTATTGCAGCTACACCGGAAGGGCCGCGATCATCTCGCGGCCCTTTCTCTTATGGGGGGATACGAATGCTGCCACGCGAAGAGATCGCCACCGCGCGCATACCCGGCGGGGATACGCTGACACTGGTCAGCCACGGGCGCGATTTCATCATCATGCTGGGCCGTGACGAGCTGATGGGCACGCGCATGCAGTTCAGCGAGGAACAGCTGGCGCGCCTGACGCTGGAGCGGCTGGACGTGGCCAGCCCCCGCGTGCTGATCGGCGGATACGGCATGGGCTTCACCTACCGTGCGGCGCTGGCTGCGCTGCCCGATACGGGCGGCCACGTGATCGTTGCCGAAGTGGTGCAGGAGATCATCGACTGGGCCACGGGGCCGCTGGCGGAGCTGACCGGCGACTGCCTGGCAGATCCGCGCGGCGAAGTGGTGATCGCCGATGTCGCCGCGCTGGTCGACGATGCCGTGGACGGCACCACGCCGAAATACGATGCGATCCTGCTGGATGTCGATAACGGCCCAGACGGCATCGTGCGCGAGGGGAACGAGCGGCTCTACACCCGCACGGGGATCGGGAGGCTGCGCGACGCCCTGAACGTGGGTGGCGTGCTGGCGGTGTGGTCCGCCGCGCCCGACCACAAGTTCACTCGCCGCCTGAAGGATGCCGGGCTGGACGTGGACGTGCAGACCGTGCGCGCACGCCCCAACAACAAGGGCCCGCAACACACGATCTGGTTTGCGCGCCGGGTGCGCTAGGCTGGTTCGCGCGCCGTATCCGCTGACTCTTCGCTCTTCCCTCTCCCGAACGCGCTGCTAGTGTTTCGGACAAAGGCAATTTGGGAGAGTTTGCGATGAACATGGACGGGATCGATTTCGCCAAGGTCGAGGCCATGGCCGGCAAGGTCATGGGCCACGTGGCCGGCGCTGTCAGCGTGATGATGGCCTACATGGGCGACCAGGCCGGCGTGTGGGCGGCGATGGACGGCGAAGGGCCGATGACGCTGGACCAGCTGGCCGCCAAGACGGGCCTTGAGCCGAAATACCTGCGCGAGTGGCTCGGCTCTGTCGCAGCCGCGGGCTATGTCGAATTCGATGGCGAGAAGGAGACCTTCGAGCTGACGCCCGAAGCCGCGCTGATCTTCACCCGCGAAGGCCAGCCGCTGTGCATGCAGGGCTTTTTCCAGGCCGTTGTCGCCCAGTACGATACGCACGAAAAGGCGGTGGAGGTGTTCAAGTCTGGCGAGGGTCGCCCGTGGTCCGACCACTCGCAGTGCCTGTTCTGCGGCACCGATCGCTTTTTCCGTCCCGGCTATGAAGCCAACCTGATTTCCAGCTGGCTGCCCGCGCTGGACGGCGTGACCGACAAGCTGGAAGCAGGCGCCAAGGTGGCTGATATCGGTTGCGGCTATGGCTCTTCCACCATCCTGATGGCGAAGCAGTATCCCAAGTCGCATTTCGTCGGCATCGACTTCCACGAACCCTCGATCGAGACCGCACGCGAGCGGGCGAAGGAGCAGGGCGTGGAGAACGTGGAATTCCACGTCGCCAAGGCCGCCGATTTCGAAGGCGACGGCTTCGACTTCGCCTGCATTTTCGATGCCCTGCACGACATGGGCGACCCCGTCGGTGCCGCGCGCCACATTCGCGAGGCGATGAAGCCCGATGGCACCTTCATGGTGGTGGAACCCATGGCAGGCGATACCATGGCCGAGAACATGCACCCGATGGGTCAGATATTCTACGGCTTCAGCTGCATGGGCTGCGTGCCGGTGTCGCTCAGCCAGGAAGTGGGCCTGGGCCTTGGCGCGCAAGCCGGGCAGAAGCGGCTGGCCGAAGTGCTGAACCAGGCGGGCTTCAACAAGGTCCGCCGCGCCACGGAAACGCCTTCGAACATGGTGCTGGAAGCGACGCCCTGATTTGTGCTCACGCCTCCGCGTGAGCATCCTCGGTGCTGTTCGCTGCGTCCTTCGGACTATGCGGCACCTGCGGGTCGCGCGTTCGCGCTCGGTCGGCCGCTGGTCGCGACCGAGGTCATTGCCAGGTTCCCATGGAAGTGCGGGACACGGGCGCGAAGCGACCGCAAGCGCGAACGCGCGCCCGAGCTTATGCGAGGAAAGCCAAGCGGGCCGGACGGCCCGCGCCCGGCGCTTGAGGGACTAAACAGGGAACCTATCCCATCCGCATCTGGCCGAGGTAATCCATCTTGCCGATATCCAGCCCCTTGTGGCGCAGGATGGCGTAGGCGGTGGTGACGTGGAAGAAGAAGTTGGGTTGCGAGAAGCTGAGGAGGAAGTTCTCGGCGGTGAAGGGCAGGTCCACACCGTGCGGCTCGTAGACGAAGTGCACTTCCTTGCCGATGAAGCTTTCCACCTCTCCCACCGAAAGCGCGCGCAACTGGTTTTCCGCCGCGCCCACGTTGAGGCGCATCTGTTCGAGGTCGTGCGTGGGTTCTTCCAGGTCGGGATGCATCACGCCCTTGCGCACCGCCTCGATCGCGCCCAGCGAGTGGCACAGCATCCAGTTTATCTGCTTGGGAAAGCAGGCCATGTCCTCTTTCAGGCAGGCCCCGGCGATTTCCTCTTCGGAAAGGTCGCTGGCCTTGGCCTTCTCGATCCAGCCGTGTGCGGCGCCCAGCATCTGGATCATGGTGGGCACGGTGGCATCGTAAAGCGAGATAGGCATGGGCAAGGCTCCTGTTCGGGCGTGGGTTTCCTTGCTGCCACCCGCACCAGCGGACTGCAAGCGCCACAAGGGCGCCGCAACGCGGTCCCGGCGCAGCTTTATGCGTGACATTCGCCGCGTGGCTGGCATCATGGCGCGCGGATAGGGAGAGACTTCATGGACGAGCTGGAAGGCCGCGTTGCCTTCATCACCGGTGGTGCCAGCGGCATCGGCCTGGGCATGGCCAAGGCGTTCCTGGCCGAAGGGATGAAGGTGAGCCTGGCCGACTGGAACGAAGAGCATATCGCCAAGGCGAAAGCGCAGCTTGCGGGCAACAACGCAGTGTTCTTCGTGAAGACCAACGTGGCGGACCGCGAGAGTTTGCGCGCAGCGGTCGAGGAAACGCTGGCGCATTTCGGCAAGATCCACGTGCTGTGCAACAATGCCGGCGTGAACGGCGGCGGCAAGGCGGCAGACCCGGATTTCGAGGAATGGGACCGGGCAATGGCGGTCAACCTTGGCGGCGTGGTCAATGGCACCAAGATCGTGGTGCCGATCATCCGCGAACAGGGGGAAGGCGGCCACGTCGTCAACACCAGCAGCATGGCCGGCATGGTGCCGCTGCCCAACCTGGGCGCCTATTCCACCGCCAAATATGCCGTGCGCGGCTTTTCCGAAAGCCTGCGCATCCAGCTGGCGCGCGACGGGATCGGCGTATCCTGCCTGTTCCCCGGCGCCACCCGCACCGCCATAGTGCCGCTGCCGGAAGACGATCCCGCTATCGACGAGGACAATGCCCCGCAGTTCATGAAGGACCTGTGGGCCGCCATGCGCGATGCGGTGGACCCGGAAGACACCGGCCGCGCAGTGGTGCAGGCGATGAAGGAAAACCGTTTCTACATCTTTACCAACGGCGAATTCCTGCCCGAGGTCAAGCAGCGCCACCGCGAGATCGAGGAGAGCTTCCCCGACGATTCGCCAAGCGAGGCGCGTATCCGGTTCGAGAAGCACCGTTCGGAAATGGTGCGCAATATCATGGCCCCCGGACACAAGGGTGCAAGCAGGGGCGGGGAGAGCAAATGAGCAAGACCACTTTCGGTGATGCGCTGAACGCGCAGCCGGTCAAGCCGATCCAGTGGGCGATTGTCGCCGTGTGCATGCTGGTTCTGGTGAGCGACGGGATCGACCTGCAATTGCTGGGCGTCGTCGCGCCCAAGGTGATGGAGGCTTTCGATGTCTCCCGCTCCACTTTCGGCATCGCCATGATGGCGGCGCTGATCGGCTTCGGGCTCGGCGGCTGGGGCGGGGGCTGGCTGGGCGATGCCATCGGCAGGCGCTGGACGCTGGTGATCGCCGCGCTGGTGTTTTCGCTGGGCACCATTGCCGCTGCAACGTCCGAAGGCGTGTGGGCGATGGCCTTCTGGCGCATGTTCGCCGGCCTCGGCTTTGGCGGCGCCTATGCCAATGCCCTGGCGATGGCGGGCGAATGGCTGCCCGACCGCTGGCGCCCCGTGGTCGTCAGCACGCTGGCAGTGGGCACGCCCATCGGCGGCACCGTGGTCGGCTGGATCGGGCCGGACCTCGAAGCGGCCTATGGCTGGGAGGGGACCTTCGTCATCTTCGGCCTCGCCACCCTGGTGGTGACCGTAATCATCTGGCTGGTGCTGCGCGACAGCCCGTCGTTCCTGCTGGCCCGTGGGCGCAGCGAACAGGCGCACAAGAACGCGCAGCTGGTGCTGGAGGGCGACTTCGCGCTGGAACCCGATCGCCACCATACGGACAATGCCGACGAACCCCAGATCGGCGTGCTGCACCGCTCCAACCTGCGGCTGAATATCGGCATCGGCATGGCCTTCGCCGCCTCCACCGTGGTCGCCTACGGCATCCTCAGCTGGGGCACCACCTTCCTGACCGCGCAGGATTTCACGCTGGACCAGGCCGGCGATGCCGTGGCGCTGGCAGGGATCAGCTCGATGGTGGGATCGATCCTGGTGGGGGTGTTGATGCGCCGCTTCGGATCGAAGCTGGTGATGGCGGTGCTGTCGGCCATGATGGTCGTATGGATGCTGGCCATCGGCTACACCATCGAAGGCCTGCCCCCGGTGCTGGACGAAGGTACGCGCACCTATGTCACCTGGCTGGTGGGGCTTTCCGGCTTTGCCTTCAGCGCGGCGGTGGCGGGCATGTACGTGATGATGACGCATGGCTATCCGCCCAGCTGCCGTTCGGGCGGCATCGGCTTCGGCATCTTCATGAGCCGGTTTGGCGCGGTGTCGGCCACCGGCCTTGGCGGCTGGCTGCTGGACCTTGGCGGTGACAGCGTGTGGCCCTACTTCATCACGCTGGCGGTGGCCGGGGCGCTGGTTTCGGCAGCGGCCTTTATCGTGGATCGCCACGTTCCCCCCTTGGGTCACGGCGCCTGAACCGCTAGGGACTCCCGCAGCCCCGGTTGACTGCCAGCCTGCAGCTGGCCATTGGACGGCCTGCGCCGCCCGAACAACCTCCCCACAAGGAAAGAGTGCCAGCCCAGTGAATGGAAACAGTCAGGCCCGATCAGCCAGTGGTGGATTTCGAAAAGCCTTCGGTCGATTGCTGGGACCCATGGGAGTGTTCTTTCGCGGGTTTCTCGAAAATCCGGGCATGGTCGCCTCGGTCATTCCATCCTCGCGCGTTACCATCGACGCCATGCTGGAAAAGGTCGACTGGCAGGCTTGCCAGCTGTTCGTGGAATACGGGCCTGGCGTGGGCACCTTCTGCCCGCACATCCTCGACCGGCTGCCGCCGGGCGGGCAGTTGCTGGTGATCGATACCAACCCCCGCTTCATCGACTACCTGCGAGAGACGATCGACGATCCGCGCTTTCACGCCGTTTTGGGATCGGCAGCCGATGTGGAGAAGTACGTGAAGCAGATTGGCCACGAACAGGCCGACTACGTGCTTTCCGGCCTGCCGTTCTCCTCCCTGCCGGACGAAGTGGGCGATGCCATCGTCGAAGCGACAAGCCGTGTGATCCGCCCCGGCGGCGCCTTCCTGACTTACCAGTTCCGCCCCACGGCAAAGGCGCTGACAGAGCGCCACTTCGACCGGGTGGATACCGGCTTCGTCTGGCGCAACGTGCTGCCATGCATCCTGGCCTGGGGCTGGAAGGCGGACAAGGCGCAGGGGTAAGGCTGTCGGGCTTGTCCGGCAACGCCGATCAGCCGAACAGCATTACCCCGCGCACGGCCAGCGTCGCCACCAGCACGGCCAGGCTGGCAAGCAGCGCCAGGCCGGCGGGCCTTCCGCGCTGCATTCCGGCATTGGCGAACACGATGCCCGCCTTGAACGCCATGTTGACGCCCGCCGTGCCCGACAGCGCCAGCGCGGCGACAGGCACGGCCACCGTGCCGGCGGGCAGGGCGGAATAGGCGACGATTGCCGCATCGACATCCAGACTGCCGGCAATGAACAGCGAAAGCGCGGCCCCCTGTTCCCCGAACTGCGCCTCTGCCCAGTGCACCAGCAGCGAAGCCAGCGCGACAAACAGCAGGAAGCCGAAGGCGGGTAGCAACCGGAAGGGCTTGGCCGTCAATTCCGTCTTCGCTTCGTCAGCCGCCCTTTCGGAGCGCCACAGCAGCCCCGCCACGAGCAAGGCGACCAGGCTGGCCGGTCCCACCAGCCACAGGATCGGCAAGGCGGCGGAAGGAACCAGCACGGCGGTCAGCACCACGATGCGCAGGTACATGATCGCGCTGGCAAGCGCGATGCCCGTGCCCAGTCGCCCGCCGCCGCCCTCGCGCAGCTGGCTGGCAAAGGCTGCCGTTACCGCCGTGGAGGAATAGGCGCCGCCGATCAGCGCGGTGGCAATCGTGCCCCGGTCCTGCCCGATGGCCCTGTTGAGCACATAGCCGGCGATGGAAAAGCCCGTCACCAGCAGCACCACCAGCCACAGCCTGAACGGGTTCCACGCCCCGTACGGCCCGTAATTGGTGTCGGGCAGGAACGGCAGCACCGCGATGCTGATCACCGCGAAGCGGGCAATCGCGCGCACTTCCTCTTCGGTCAGCGCTCGCAACATGCCGTGCATGGGTTTGCGAAAGGCCAGCAGCAGCGTCGCCACTGCCGAGCAAGCCAGCGCCAGTGCGCTCAGGCCCGCGCCTGCCAGCAGGCCAAGCCCCAGCGTCACCATGGCCGCCACCATGGTCGTGGCATCGCGATCCTGCTGCGCAGTCGATCGCGGTCGCAGGAAGGCCCCGACCACAACGACTGACAGCGCCGCCAGCAGGATGGCGGCCAGAAGCATGGAAAAATTGACTGCGATGATCGCGATCAGCCCGCCGCAAATGCCGATTAGGGTGAACGTGCGAACACCCGCGACACGAGCACCCTCGGCTTCCTCGCGCTGGCGCCAGCCACGTTCGATGCCGATCAGCAGGCCGGCAGCCAGCGCCGCCATCAGGTGCAGCGCCAGGTCGACCTGCGTGGCCCAGTCATTCGCATCGAACATCGTGGTTGCATACTCCGATCACGTGGTGATCGGTAGGACTAACCGCTTGGGCCCGAAAGCTAAGGGTCAAACCGATGCGGTGCGGGGCGTCGGGGGTTTCCTACCCCGACCATTCCCCGCAACTTCTTCGTGATGCGTAAAGATCGGCAATTCAGGCCCGAATATCAGCCAGATATGCTCGATATCGGGCTCGTCCATTTTTGCCTTATGGACAGTGCTCCAAGTGCTCCACATTACCGTGCGAAGCGGCATACAAAAAGGCCCGCCATCCGGTATCGGAAAGCGGGCCTTTCGGGATCTCGGTCCGAACCGTTAGCGGACCCTGGGTCCGCCGAACGGCAGCGGGGGCGGGGGACGGCGGGCGCCGCGCGGCAGCTGGGCCTGGTAGGCGCGGCCGCAGTGTTCGACGCAATAGGGGAAACCGGGGTTCACCTTTTCCCCGCAGAAATGGAAATCGGGCTCGCCCGGATGGCCCATCGGCCAGCGGCAGACGCGGTCGTTCAGGTCCAGCAGGCTGGTCTTGTCGGCAATGCTCGGATCGGGCTTGGCCGGCACCAGGCGGCGCGGCGGGGCCGGCGGGATCGGGGCCTGCTGGTCGCCCGGACCCTGGCGCAGGAAGCCGCCGGGACCGTAGGACACGATCTTGGGCAGGTCTTCGCGCTTGTCGGGCAGCGGCTGGCTCTGGTTGGCGGGCGCGGCGGCCTGCGGCTTGGGCTCTGCCTTGGGGGCAGGCGCCGGGTCCTTGGCCTTCTTCGCAGGCGCGGCCTTCGGCTTCGCCTTGGCGGCAGGCTTGGCAGCGGCCTCCTTCTTCTTGGCGGCCTTTTTCTTCTCGTTCGCCTTCACCGGGCTGGGACGCGCCTTCAGGCCAAGGCGATGCGCCTTGCCGATCACCGCGTTGCGCGACACGCCGCCCAGTTCGGTGGCGATCTCGCTGGCGGTGGAGCCGCCCTCCCACATCTTGGTAAGGGTGGCGATTCGTTCTTCAGTCCAGCTCATGAGGTAGTCGTATTCCGTTCATCTTGCCCGCTTGCGCGGTCACATGTGTTCTTGCCAGCCCGGCATATGGGAGATAGGCGCCCCCCCATGGTCGATCAAGCACCCGCAGCAGATTCCGTAACCGGCGATCTTGTCGCCACCGGCAGCAATGCCGGTCGCCAGTTCCCTCCAAAGGGAGAGCTGCAGATAACCGGGATCAACCGGATCGGGCTAGGGAGCCTGTATCTTAAAGAGATCCGCCGTTTTCTCAAGGTGCAGACGCAGACCGTCTGGGCCCCTGCAGTCACGACGCTGCTGTTCCTGGTGATCTTCACCGTGGCGCTGGGCCGCGGCGGGCGCGAGATCCTGGGCGTCAACTTCGGCACCTTCGTGGCGCCGGGGCTGATCATGATGGGCATGATGCAGAATGCCTTTGCCAATTCCAGCTTCAGCCTGCTGGCGGGCAAGCTGCAGGGCACCATCATCGACCTGCTGATGCCGCCCTTGTCGGAAGCCGAACTGATGATCGGCATCGTTGCCGCGGCCATCACCCGTGCGGTGATGGTGGGCGGCGCGGTGGCGCTGGCCATGGTGCTGTATCCCGGCGTGGACATGCACGTGGCGCACCCCTGGGCAGTGGTGTGGTTCGGCCTGATGGGCGCGGCCATGCTGGCGATCTTCGGCCTGCTGGCCAGCATCTGGGCGGAAAAGTTCGATCACAACGCGGCGATCACCAACTTCATCGTGGCGCCATTGAGCCTGTTGTCGGGCACCTTCTACGTGATTTCCAACCTCTCGCCGTTCTTCCAGACGCTGAGCAAGCTGAACCCGTTCTTCTACATGATTTCCGGCTTCCGATACGGCTTCCTGGGCGTGAGCGATATCGGCAACGACAATGCCCACGTGGTAAGCGCCGCAATCGGCGTTGGCGTGCTCAACCTGGTGCTGGGCTTCATCACCTACCGGGTGTTGAAGAGCGGCTGGAAGATCAAGTCCTGATCGCACCGTCAGTGCGTGCAGGAGGGCTTTCCTACATGTCTGCGAGCGTGATCAGTGCGTCAGGCTGCGGCGCAGCCGATAGCGACCGGCGCGGAAATCCTCGAACAGCTGGTTCACCTGCGGGTGGTCGATCGGTTCACCTTCGGTATCGGCCAGCAGGTTTTGCTGACTGACATAGGCGACGTATGAGCTGTCCTCGTTCTCGGCTAGCAGGTGGTAGAACGGCTGGTTCCGGTCGGGCCGCTGGCCTTCGGGGATCTGTTCGTACCACTCTTCGGAGTTGGCATAGACCGGGTCGATATCGAACACCACGCCGCGAAAGTCGTACTTGCGATGTTTCACGATGTCACCGATGGCAAACCGGGCACGCGAACGGCGGGGCGCATCGATGGTGCGGCCAGCCTGGGACGAGTAGAATACCGAGCGGTCCATGCAACTAGATATATGTGCTCGCGGGGCGTGAACAAGCTTGCCCTCGCGCCAGTCCCCGGTTTTTACGCGATTTCGCGCGCAAAGGGACTTGGCAAGCGCAAATGTCTCCGCTAACCGCCGCGCTTCCCAATCGACTGCGGGTCTTGCTGATAGCCGATACCCCTTGCGGAGAGGTGCCGGAGTGGTCGAACGGGGCGGTCTCGAAAACCGTTGAGCCCTTATGGGGTTCCGAGGGTTCGAATCCCTCCCTCTCCGCCATTTGCCCTTTCCCGGAAGATTGCGGCCTGGCCGCCCGTCAATTGACCTTGGACAATGACATGGCGCGCGCTGCGTGCCTTGCTCTTGCGATCAGGAAGTGATCGGTTGGAGAGCCCCCATGTCCCCAGATTCTGCTAGGTGTTTCGCCTCTGTCATCGCCATCGGCACAGTGCTGTGCGCGGCAAGTGCATCGGCGCAGGACCTGCGCCCTCGACCGCAGGTCAGGCCGGTCCTGCAGCCGCCTGTCCAGCTTGAGGTGGTGCCCACCGAAGTGGTGCCGCCGGCGGATGTGGAGAGTGTCGAAATCCCGCAGGCCGTTACGCTGCAACCGGGCCCCAGCAGCAGCATGATCGGGCAACTGCAGGTGCAGCGAACGCTCGATGTGGCCAGCCTGCGCCGCAACCCGCTGGTGCAGGTCGGCACCGTGCAGGCGGACATGCGTCCGGTGTTGCAAAACCCGGCTGCACCGATGAACGTGGCCTCTCGCCTGCGCCAGGCCCCGCAACTGGTTGCCGACGTGCACGACACCACGCAGGTTTTCGAGGCACAGGAAGGCCTGCTGGTGCGCCAGTTCCTGGCCTATCGCATGCTGCCAGGTGCCTGCAGCGACCGCACCCGCAGGCTGGCCCTGTCGCGCGCAGGGGGCAGCTGCTTTACCCGGCAGGAGGCCGGGCAGCGCTCCGCCACGCCCGGAAGCGCGCGCCTGGTAAACCGCAACCAGATCGCCCAGCGCGAGCAGGAGGCAAGCGAGATCGCGGCCGATATCGCCACCTTGCGCGAGATGCTGCGCGATCCCGTCCAGCGCGCCCAGATCGAAAGCGAGATCGGCGCCGAAGCTGCTGCCCGGTTTGAGCGGCTGGACGACGCGCAGCTGGAAGAAGAGCTGGTCAACACCGGTGAGATCCAGCGCGAACAGACGCTGTTCGTGCCCACCCGCTCTCGCCAGCTGGCCTTCTCGCCGCAGCCGCAGTTCCAGATGTCGCCCGCGGTATCCGCAGCGCGCACCCTGATGGTGCCGCAGCCGATCCAGACCGTGGATGCCGTCTTCGACATTCCCGACAGTGTGTACCTCGCCGGGTTCACGCTCAGCCGCCAGCACGAGTGGCGCGAACGGCTGTCGGTCACGATCAGCTGGTGCGTGGTCGGCTGCAAGAAGACCTATTACGTCGAGATGAGTGCGGGCTTCGACTACAATTTCGGCCTGCGTCTGCCGATCCAGTCCGGCGGTACCTACCGCTACCATGGCACGGGCACCGATCAGGAAAGGGATGAGTACGCCACCTTCACCGCCCGCATCGCGCCGCTGAACGCTTCGCCCAGCCAGTTCGATTCGACCGGCCTGCCGCCGGACCTGCAGTTCGACGGTCAGGAGCTGGTGGCCGAAGTGGGCGCGCACGCGGGCGTGGCCTACAAGGTGCCGGCTGGCGGCTCGAACTCGATCGGACTGTCGGTATCGCATGATTTCACCGACGGACTGCCCGCACCCTTTACCAACGGCCAGTTCAGGCCACCCGCGCCGGGTGAGGCCTCGCCGCCATCGGCGGAACAGGTGTTTCGTAATATCGACCTGCTGGGCGGGCGCGCCAATTTCGGGGTCGTGGGCGTCACTATCCACCCGGCGGTGAAGCTGGGGCTGGAATCCGACCGGCTGGAACTGCGGCTGACCGACGAGCTCGCAGAACGCGACCTTTCCATCACCCAGTCGGGCCAGCAGTTCGACCTGGCAGTCGATCCGCTGACTCACGCCAGCAGCTTCTCCATCGGCGATCCGGTCTACAACCTGGGTTTCCAGCTGACGCCGGGCATCAACGTCACCGGCTTCATCGACGTGGTGCTGTGGGGCAAGGACTGGGACTGGCCGATCTGGTTCCCGCAAATGACCATTACCCTGCCGCCGGGTGGCCGCGACTTCGCCTGCCATGCGCAGACGATCTGCGGGCGCACCTACAACTATTCGCCCGACGAGCAGGAGGTGATCAACGACGATGCTTCGCTGCCCGAAACCCAGCCAGAGCGCCTGATCGCCGAATGGGAGCGTGATTTCCGCGCCGAATGGCTGCCGCGCTGCCCCTATCAGGAAGTCCAGTTCTGCCGCGTGGCGATCGACTGGACGGCGCAGAAATACGCCTATCGCATGAGCGTGGAACTGCCCGATGCCATCCAGGAGGACGTGCTGAACCTCGACATGGACACCCCAGAGTTGCGCGACCGGTTCGCCACGCTCGACCACATGGCGCGGGTGGAAGCGGATGCGATCATCCGCGACAGCGAGGAAATTCGCTAGGGACGGGCGGCGCGTTCAGTCCGCGCGGAAGGCGCGGTTGAACTGGTCGCGCAGTGGCTTGGTCAGGAACGACAGCATCGTGCGATCGGCGGCGGCGATGGCTCTGACACCTACGTGTTCAACGCAGGCGATGGCGTGGATGAGATCGACGACAACGGTGGGGCCGATATAGATGTGCTCAGCATTGTCGGCTATTCCTCCACCGATGCCACTTTCGCCTATGCTACGGGCGACAAGGCCTCGCTGGTTATCACGCTGCCGGGCGGCGACCAGGTCACCATCCGTAACGGCCTGACCAACAGCTTTGCCGACAATATCGAGCAGATCACCTTCTCCGGCGACGGGGTTACGCTGACGCCCACCGATATCACCGATATCCTCAACGCCCAGCAGATCACTGCCGGAGACGACGCGGTCTATGGCACGGTCTTCAACGAGACGATCGAAGCCGGCACCGGCGACGACTATGTCTCTGGCGGTGACGGATCGGACCTGTACCTGTTCAACACCGGCGACGGGCGCGACGTGATCGACGAGAACGGCGGGGCGGATACCGACGTGGTCCGTTTCACCGGCTATGCCTCCACCGATGCCACGTTCTCGTTCGACAACGCCGATCGCACCACCCTGGTCGTCGATTTCGGCGGCGGCGACAGCGTGACCATTCGCAATACGCTGCAAAACAGCTTTGCCGACGCGATCGAGCAGCTGGTGTTCGATGGCGACGGGGTCACGCTGACCATGGCCGACGTGCGCGCCATGCTGGTGGAGCAGCAGCAGAGCGCCGGGGACGATAATGTGCAGGGCTTCAGCCAGGGCGATATGATCGACGGCGGGCTGGGCGACGATTACCTGTCGGGCCGCGATGCGTCCGACGTGTACAGCTATACGCTGGGTGACGGCAGCGATCTTATCGACGATAATGGCGGGGCGGATACCGACCAGCTGGTGATCGACGGCGTGCTCTCCACCGATGTCAGTTTCGCGCGCGAGCCGGGCTACCCCAACTCCTTGGTCATCACCATGCCCGATGGCGCTACGGTGACGATCCGCGACCAGTTGAACAACAGCTTTGCCGATACCATCGAACAGGTCACTTTCACCGCCGATGGCGTGACGCTGAGCCCGGCAGACCTGCGCGCGGCGGTTCTGGCGGCCGAATCCACCGGCGGGGACGACACGATCATCGGTTTCAACCAGTCCGACACGATCACCGGCGGGCTGGGGGACGATTACCTGATCGGCGGCGACGGTTCGGACACCTTCGTGTTCAACGTGGGCGACGGCGACGATATCGTGCACGATCAGGGAGCGGCGGATACCGATGCGCTGCTGTTCGTCGGGCGCAATATCGCCGATGCCACGTTCCAGGCGCTGGTGCCGGGCAGCGATGACCTGCTGATCACCTTCGCCAACGGCGACAGCGTGATCGTGGTCGATGGGCTTGCGGGCAGCTTCTCGAACAACATCGAGCAGTTCCAGTTCGACGATGGCACGCTGACCTCTGCGGACGTGCTGCTGCTGGTCTAGGCGCGCTCGCCGGCTAGGGCGAGGAGGGGCGATCCGCTCTACCCGCTGCACCGTGCCTGCTGCCTACCGGGGAGGTTTCTTTTGAAACTTTTTCGTTGTCTGCAACTTTTCGATCTGACATGCGCTTGGTGAATGTCAGGAGCGGAGAGTAGCTGATGCGACAGATCGACCATTTCATCCAGGGCGGCAGCGGCGGGCTGGGCAGCGGCCGCACGCACAAGGTGTGGAACCCCTCGACCGGTGAAGTGCAGGCCGAAGTCGCGCTGGGCGATGCCGCGCTGCTGGCCCGTGCGGTGGAGAACGCGAAGAAGGTCCAGCCCGAATGGGCCATGACCAACCCGCAGCGCCGCGCGCGGGTGATGTTCAGGTTCAAGCAGCTGCTCGAAGACAACATGCAGGAACTGGCAGAGCTGCTTTCCAGCGAGCACGGCAAGGTCATCGACGATGCCAAGGGCGATGTGCAGCGGGGGCTGGAAGTGATCGAGTTCGCTTGCGGTATCCCGCACGCGCAAAAGGGCGAGTTCACTGGCGGCGCGGGGCCGGGCATCGATGTCTATTCCATGCGCCAGCCGCTGGGCATCGGGGCCGGCATCACCCCGTTCAACTTCCCCGCGATGATCCCTATGTGGATGTTCGGCATGGCGATTGCGGCGGGCAACGCGTTCATCCTCAAGCCCAGCGAACGCGATCCCAGCGTGCCGGTGCGGCTGGCCGAACTGTTCCTGGAGGCAGGCGCGCCCGAGGGGCTTTTGCAGGTGGTGCACGGCGACAAGGAAATGGTCGATGCGATCCTGGATCATCCGGATATCGCCGCCGTCAGCTTCGTCGGCTCCAGCGATATCGCGCAGTACATCTATGCCCGCGGCGCTGCGAACGGCAAGCGGGTGCAGGCCTTTGGCGGGGCCAAGAACCACGGCGTGGTGATGCCCGATGCCGACCTCGACCAGGTGGTGAACGACCTGGCGGGCGCGGCCTTCGGCTCCGCCGGTGAACGGTGCATGGCGCTGCCGGTTGTGGTGCCGGTGGGAGAGGACACGGCCGAGCGGCTGAGAGAAAAGCTGATCCCGGCGATCCACGCGCTGCGCGTGGGCGTTTCGACAGACCCGGAGACACACTATGGCCCGGTTGTCACGCCTGAGCACAAGGCGCGCATCGAGAGCTGGATCGACACTGCCGAGAAGGAAGGCGCCGAAGTCGTGATCGACGGACGCGGGTTCAGCCTGCAGGGACACGAGAACGGCTTCTTCGTCGGGCCGACGCTGCTCGACCGCGTGACGCCCGACATGGAAAGCTACAAGGAAGAGATCTTCGGGCCGGTGCTGCAGATCGTGCGCGCCACCGAGTTCGAACACGCGCTGCGCCTGCCGAGCGAGCACCAGTACGGCAACGGCGTTGCCATCTTTACCCGCAACGGCCACGCCGCGCGCGAATTCGCCGCCCGCGTCAACGTGGGCATGGTGGGCGTGAACGTGCCGATCCCGGTACCCGTGTCCTACCACTCGTTTGGCGGCTGGAAGCGGAGCGGTTTCGGCGACATCGACCAATACGGCATGGAAGGCCTGCGCTTCTGGACCAAGTCCAAGAAGATCACCCAGCGCTGGCCCGATGGCGGCGGGGACGGTAGCAACGCCTTCGTAATCCCCACCATGGGCTGATAGCGGAGTTTCTCACATGGCTTACGAAAACATCCTCGTCGAACAGCGTGATGCCGTCACGCTCGTCACCCTCAACCGC
>Ga0207814_100032_pt1:0-2500 | contig 245617 bp, 229 predicted proteins | sample TtaePargueraPR_7_FD_187755 | JGI IMG/M metagenome (GOLD analysis project Ga0207814, IMG submission 187755) | Aerobic enrichment media microbial communities from Bioluminiscent Bay, La Parguera, Puerto Rico - Tt and P1 (2) (SPAdes) | ecosystem: Environmental > Aquatic > Marine >...
AAGCCTGATCCAGCAATGCCGCGTGAGTGATGAAGGCCTTAGGGTTGTAAAGCTCTTTTACCAGGGATGATAATGACAGTACCTGGAGAATAAGCTCCGGCTAACTCCGTGCCAGCAGCCGCGGTAATACGGAGGGAGCTAGCGTTGTTCGGAAATACTGGGCGTAAAGCGCACGTAGGCGGCTTTCCAAGTCAGGGGTGAAATCCCGGGGCTCAACCCCGGAACTGCCCTTGAAACTGGATCGCTAGAATACTGGAGAGGCAAGTGGAATTCCGAGTGTAGAGGTGAAATTCGTAGATATTCGGAAGAACACCAGTGGCGAAGGCGACTTGCTGGACAGTGATTGACGCTGAGGTGCGAAAGCGTGGGGAGCAAACAGGATTAGATACCCTGGTAGTCCACGCCGTAAACGATGATAACTAGCTGTCCGGGTTCACAGAACTTGGGTGGCGCAGCTAACGCATTAAGTTATCCGCCTGGGGAGTACGGTCGCAAGATTAAAACTCAAAGGAATTGACGGGGGCCTGCACAAGCGGTGGAGCATGTGGTTTAATTCGAAGCAACGCGCAGAACCTTACCAGCCTTTGACATCCTCGGACGACTACCAGAGATGGTTTTCTTCCTTCGGGACCGAGTGACAGGTGCTGCATGGCTGTCGTCAGCTCGTGTCGTGAGATGTTGGGTTAAGTCCCGCAACGAGCGCAACCCTCATCCTTAGTTGCCATCATTTAGTTGGGCACTTTAAGGAAACTGCCGGTGATAAGCCGGAGGAAGGTGGGGATGACGTCAAGTCCTCATGGCCCTTACAGGCTGGGCTACACACGTGCTACAATGGCATCTACAGTGAGCAGCGATCCCGCGAGGGTTAGCTAATCTCCAAAAGATGTCTCAGTTCGGATTGTTCTCTGCAACTCGAGAGCATGAAGGCGGAATCGCTAGTAATCGCGGATCAGCATGCCGCGGTGAATACGTTCCCAGGCCTTGTACACACCGCCCGTCACGCCATGGGAGTTGGTTTCACCCGAAGATGGTGCGCTAACCTTTTAGGAGGCAGCCAGCCACGGTGGGATCAGCGACTGGGGTGAAGTCGTAACAAGGTAGCCGTAGGGGAACCTGCGGCTGGATCACCTCCTTTCTAAGGATTTTGGCGGAAAGCGCCTGGCCTCGAGCCGGGAAGTGCTTCCTCCATTTCCAAAGAACATTGCCGTCGTCCTCATGTCCTTTCATCACTGGAGAAACACACAGGCCCTGGTCTGTCGTGTTTGCGCCTGAGCTGGCTCACGCCGCCCGCGGCCTCACGGCCAGCGATTGGTGAGTGTGGGCCTGTAGCTCAGTTGGTTAGAGCGCACCCCTGATAAGGGTGAGGTCAGAGGTTCAAATCCTCTCAGGCCCACCATTTCTACTGTCTAACGGGGCCTTAGCTCAGCTGGGAGAGCACCTGCTTTGCAAGCAGGGGGTCATCGGTTCGATCCCGATAGGCTCCACCAGACAACACTCCAGTGATAGGAAAACAGATCCTGCTTCGGCAGGTAGTGATGGCATCTGGCCATCGCGTCTTTGACATTGTGAATGGGTTTTTAAATCGATGCCGTGAGGTGTCGTCGCGCTGGCAAGGCCTTTGGCCTGGTCCAGGCGATGGCAAATCACAAATCAATCAAATTGATTATCTGGCTGAGATAATTCCTCCGCGCCATTGTATCGGCTCGCTTTTATGCAGGCTTGTCGTTGATGGTGTGGATTCTCAAGCGTGAGGTAAGAGCATTTGGTGGATGCCTTGGCATGTACAGGCGATGAAGGACGTGGCACGCTGCGATAAGCGTCGGGGAGCTGTGAGCAAGCTTCGATCCGGCGATTTCCGAATGGGGAAACCCACCTTCACCATTTCTTCTTCGTTCCCTTCGGGGAATTAAGGAGAGGTGGATAAGGTATCACCGAGCTGAATATATAGGCTTGGTGAAGCGAACCCGGGGAACTGAAACATCTCAGTACCTGGAGGAAAAGACATCAACCGAGATTCCCGTAGTAGTGGCGAGCGAACCGGGACCAGGCCAGTGCCTTCATTTCAACTAGCAGAACACTTTGGAAAGAGTGGCCATAGCGGGTGACAGCCCCGTATGTGAAAGTGATGATGAAGGACTTGAGTAGGGCGGGACACGTGAAATCCTGTCTGAACATGGGGGGACCACCCTCCAAGCCTAAATACTCGTACATGACCGATAGCGAACACAGTACCGTGAGGGAAAGGTGAAAAGCACCCCGATTAGGGGAGTGAAACAGTACCTGAAACCGAATGCTTACAATCAGTTGGAGCCCCATAGGGGGTGACAGCGTACCTCTTGCATAATGGGTCAGTGACTTAATCTAGCAAGCAAGCTTAAGCCGTTAGGTGTAGGCGCAGCGAAAGCGAGTCTAAATAGGGCGACAGAGTTTGTTGGATTAGACCCGAACCCCGGCGATCTAGGCATGAGCAGGCTGAAGGTGCGGTAACACGCACTGGAGG